>TARA_R110002012_G_scaffold42917_4_pt1 | contig 20708 bp, 17 predicted proteins | sample TARA_R110002012 | Tara Oceans TARA_R110002012 (sample SAMEA4396515) | marine metagenome | biome: Westerlies Biome; feature: [DCM] deep chlorophyll maximum layer (ENVO:01000326); material: water (ENVO:00002006), including particulate matter (ENVO:01000060) such as... | depth 40 m | reverse complement strand
TATAGTCTTGTAAGGCTCCATTTGAACATAAACTTTCTGCGACTGTATAACGTGAACTGTCTGACCCTCCACGAATTTCTCCAGGTTTCCGTGACGGACTTTGCTCGCTTCTATTCCCTTAGGGCTAGATAATACGAGACATGTAAGTAAGAGAAGTTTATGAAGCATTTTAAAAAAGGGTCGAGAATGGCGTTGTTAGGTGAAAATTATTTTCCTCCTATGAGTAATTCTCACGTAACTTATCGCCGAGGACGAAGTTTGGAAAAGATAATGTCAGCTATACTGCATTATAGTCCTTCCGTCATTTATATATGCCCCACTAAAGGGGTGAATATCAATATGTTGCCGTTATTGATGATGAACAACATCAAGATAAGGATTATTATGCCCTCTAAAGCATTCTTTACTAATTTATCTGCGGATGAAAAGGTTATTTTGGACCATGCGTGCCAGATAGCAGATAAAATAATAATCTTAAGCCAAGCTCAGTCCGACCCTCTACGTTTTGCTAATGATTGGTTTATGGCATCAGAGAGAGCGGTAAAAAATTCAGACTGGGTTCTTTTAGCTCATTCTGCTGAAAGCGAGGACCGCGGGTTTGAAGAGTTGATGGCGAGATTCGAGAAGAATCCTAAGCCTGTGGTGGCAGTTGACTTTGGTGAGGAAGAGTGATTTCTTCAAACTTATCTCCGTACATCTCAATAAAAGCTTGTCGACTGGCATTCCACTCATCCTTCATTGCCCCTTCTCCTGGAGAGTGATGTAAAATCATTAAAGGAATAACTTTATTGGTTTTCCCAGCGCGGTCCGCTTGAATAGAGTATTGCATATCGTAATAATCCCAGTCACCTACAAACTTCTCAGGTTTTTTCAGTTTAATGGAGTTAAGGGTACCTCCTTTTACGACCATGAAAAGTCCGTCTACCACTTCTACCTTTCCGTAGCCTCCGTAATAAGTGGGGACTGCCGTTGATACCTCTTGACCATGCCACACGCAACCACGTAAAAACGAGTCGGGGTGAGGAAACTCTTTACCTAAGCCATGCCACCAACAACCGGTTTTATTTAATCGTTTAGGTCCTGCTACTCCCATAAACCCAGTGCTCTTTTCAAAACTGCTATCTATAACCTCATTAAAGGTATCAGGGGACATGATAACTTCAATATCATCGTGGCACATAATTATAGTATCCTTCGCCATCACTTTAAATTCTTTAACCGCAGAACTATACGCATCAAAGATTGAGCTGTGCCCTACTAAATAATGTACGTCCCAACCAGCTTTCTCTAGAAATGTTTTGATAGGACGCTCTATGTCCTTACGAGTTGGTATAAATGCAAGCTTTCTCATATCTATATAATAGTAGTTTCCTATGAATCCTGATGAATTAAAAAAAGAACTCGATAAGTGTCGTAACGATGCTGCGTATTTTATTAAAAATTACGTGTTTATTACCCACCCCGTGCGCGGGCGCGTGAAGTTTGAGCTTTATAGATTCCAAGAGAGGATTGTAAACGAATTTGGGAAGAACCGGTTTAACCTAATGCGCAAGTTCCGTCAGGCGGGAGCAACCACCATCTGCGCTGCGTATGCGTTATGGTATATTATTTTTCACGAAGATAAGAACGTCATGGTTGTTTCTATTGGTGACCGTGAGTCTAGAGACTTTCTGGAGCGTGCGGTTAATATGTATGATGATTTACCTAAGTGGTTAAAACCACAGGAGATAGAGAGAAACAAGCACGTTATCAAACTCTCTACAGGGAGCAAGATTAAATCTCAACCTGCAGGAGCGGGTCGAGGTGAGTCTGTATCTCTTCTAATTGTTGACGAAGCTGCATTTATTGATAACATGACAGAGTTCTGGATGGCTATTTACCCTACAATATCAACTGGTGGTTCTGCGTTCATCCTCTCTACGGTCAATGGTATGGCTAACCTCTATTATGAGCTATATCATGACGCAGAACTAGGAAAAAATAATTTTCATACCATTAACATCCATTGGAAAGAGCACCCTGAGTACACAGAGGCGTGGGCTGAGGAGACTCGGAGTAATGTTGGGGAAAGGGCTTGGTTACAAGAATACGAAGGTGAGTTCTTGGGAACAGGTGAAACCTTTATAGACGGAGGTACTTTACAGAGAGTTAAAACGCAAACCTCAGAAACATTCTACAGTAAGTATTATAATATGATGAGAGTTTGGGAGGACCCGAAACCTTATCACACATACCTCATAGCTGCGGATAGTTCTTTTGGTAGAGACCGTGATTACTCTGCGTTCCACATAATCAACCTTTACAATGGGGAGCAGGTTGCTGAGTTTTACAGTAACCGAATAGGGTTACACGAGTTTGCAAAAATAATTGCGACAGAAGGACTTAAATATAACACAGCGTTTGTTTGCCCTGAAAGAAATGGTTTAGGTTTAGCTTTGATAGAACAATTATTTGAGGTTAGGGAATACGAGAACATGTGGACAGATGATAGAGGTGAGATGGGATATCTCGTAAATAATAAAAATAGAGATGGTATTTTAAATACATTACAAGAAAATTTAAAAACTTCAAAAATAAAAGTGAATTCGGAGAGAACTTTTAAGGAGTTAACTACTTTTATAATTAGTAAAACAGGAAAGATTCAAGCGGAAGTTGGTTTTGCGGATGACCTAGTTATGAGTATGGCAATAGGAGCTACATTAATGGGTGATATCGTAGGCAAAAGTCCCGTTCCTCTTTACAAAGGCGATATGGAGAATCCTACCGGTGGAGATTTACCAACAAATGGTTTTTCCACGGGTACATACAATAAGGACTTCGAAGAGTATAGAAAATGGATTTAAACGAAAACGAAAATCAAGACGACCAGCAGCTCGATGAGAACGCTGGCTTTACTGCATTCCCCGGCTCTAACGCTTATGGGACAGGGTCACCCTTATCAGGAAGGTTCGCAGCCTTCTTCAAATCTTTTTTCACTACTAAAAAGAAACCAGGGCGCCCAGTAAGCCGGGACCCATATAGAGGAGATGTTGTAAAGAATGCAGATGGGGAAGACGACGGTCCTATTCAAGGCTCAGTGGGAACTGTTAAGTCAGGTGCTAGGTTACCTCAGGTAGAGTATGAGCGTAGACGCAGGTACCATGACTATGAGAAAATGGACGAGTACCCAGAGATTGGTGCTGCTCTGGACATTTACGCGGATGATGCAACCCAAACTTACATTGATGGAATGATGCTTAATGTAGACAGCGAGCAGAAAATCGTTAAAGATGCAGTCGAGGCTTTTGTTACGGAAACAGAATTGGATAAGTTCCTCTGGGATATTATACGTAATATGTGTAAGTACGGTGATTGCTTCGTCGAGAATATCGTTGATATGAATAACCCGGACGCAGGTATCCAACGTCTTAAGGTCCTAAACCCGGTATTTATTTTCCGTCGTGAAGATAGGTTCGGTTATTTGAGAGGCTTTATTCAGGAGGTCCCTCAATCCACGTCAGATGCGCAACAGTACCAGGGAAACCGTCTAACAAAGAAGAATACAATTCAATTGGACCGCAATCAATTAATTCACTTCCGTTTACACAATTCCGATTCAAATTATTATCCTTACGGTAAGTCGATTTGTGCCCCGGGCGTACGCGCGTGGAAGTCTTTGAGAATGATGGAAGACGCAATGCTTATCTATCGTCTCCACAGAGCTCCGGAACGACGTATATTCTATATTGATACAGGTAACCTACCACAAACTAAAGTGGAAATGTTTATGGAGCGGATTAAAGCTAAGTTTAAGAAAGAAAAATTCTTTAACAATCAGGACGGTAATGCTGACGAGCGATACAACCCACTCTCTGCAGAGGAAGACTTCTTCGTCCCAATAAAGAATGGTCAGGGAACTAAGATTGAAACCCTTCCAGGCGCACAGAACTTGGGAGAGATTGATGACGTGAGATACTTCCGAGATAAGGTATTGGCTTCTATGAAGATTCCTAAAGACTTTATTGTTGAGAAGGACAAGTCTCCTGAACGAAAGGCTAATCTAGCTCAGCTTGATGCGAAATTCGCTAAGGCTGTTATGCGTGTTCAGCGAGACGCGGAAGTAGGTCTAACCACCTTGATTAAACGACATTTAGAGATTCGCAAATTCCCTAAATCAGCTATTAACAGTATTCGTATTTCTCTAGCACCTCCTTCCGATATGAATGAGAAGAGGAAGTTGGAGCTCGAAGAACAAAAAACTCGTGTAGTACAAGCTACCATGGGTCTCGATTTATTTTCTAAAGAATATATGTATAAGAATTTCTACAACATGAATGATTTAGAAATTGAGCAAATAAAATTACAAAAAGAGGCAGAGGCACCAGACCCTGCCGAAGCGGCAGCAGAAGGCGTACCAGGAACCCCTGAAATGCCACCTCCGGGAGGAGCACCAGCACCCGACCAACCAGAAGGTGCATAAAAATCTACAAGAGCAAAAATAAAGTCTCTATATAATTACACAGTCATGAACTTACAAAATCTATTTAATAATCGTAACAAGAATTTCGCGCGTCTATCCGAAGCAGGAGATTATCTTGGGCGTCGCCTCCGGGAGAACCTAGTCATCTTTGAAATCGATGACGCACAGCAGACAGTGACGTACGTTACTGAGTCTAGTAACCTTATCTGCTGTAACTACAAGGAATTAAAAGGTAAACTTACCTTTGAAAACTTTGTTGTGGATAATCTCGACACCATCACTTCAGATGAAGCCATTGATTTACAGGTAGAGAGCCAAATCTCTAGATTTGTAGGTGGGCTAGTATCAGATAAGTATGATACAGCAGAAGCTTCTTTCGATGATATTCTATCTTCTTTTAGCATGAGAGCTAAAATTGAGGAGAGCCGTAAAAAGTTGGGTAAGCGTGTAGACCGCTTTAACGAAAGCTTTAATATTAAAAACACTAAGTCGTTTAAAAAGTTTGAGGAGTCTATCCCTCTCCTTGAAAAATTCTTAAAAGAGAACGGTAAAGTTATTTCAAGTAACAAGAAGTTGATTGAAGGTTTGCGTTTGTCTAAGGTTGTAGGTGATACTTATGACCTCCCTAAACTTACTTTAGAAGGTCTAAAGGAAGAGTTTTTGGTTATCCCTGCTAACACTAAGAAGACCCTCTATGAGATGGTTTGTGATAAGGAGTTAGTACGGAAAGAGCTGTTAGAAGCTAAAGAATCTTTTGCTCATATCTGGGCTAAGAATGACCGTATTGGCAGTTTAGCTTCTCATATTTACTCTAACGACGCTACAATAAAGCTTTCCTTGAAGGAGGCGGTATCCGATGTGCCTTACTTAGCCTTATCAAATAAGGTTGATTTGGTTTCCGTTATGGAATCGGTCTTTCAGATGACTAATCCAGGTAATATCTCGAAGAAAGATATTCGCGAGTTCGTAAACAAGATTTATGAGTTCAAGAAGCCAATGAAAACATTGGTACTAGAAACATTAAACAATATTTACGGAGTTAATGTGCAAAGTTTACGTTTCATCCCTTCATTTAAAGGTTTAGGCGAGGTTCAATCAGAAGTACTCGGTATTTTAGGTGAGAGTTGCGGTGAGGGTATCCTAGCAGACGTACTTAAAGAGTTTGCAGGCACCATGAGCCGTAAAGGAGGTGTGCAAGTCCTAGATGTAGCCAATATAATTTCCGATGTTTTATCGGAAGCAAACGTTACTATCGTGGACATCGACGAATCTTTCAGTATGAAGAAGCTTTCTGATTACCTGTCTAACAATATTGAAGAAGCTCAGTATTACGGCGATGATGACGCACTTTCAAATGACCCAGGCGAAGGCAGTGGTAAGAAGAAAGGTAAGAAAGATAAGGACTTCGGCGGTAATAAAGGCGATATCAAAGCTAAAGACCGTAAAAAAGATGACGATAGCGACCTAGAAGCTGACGAGAAGGGCGATGTTGATTATAACGATAATGACTTGCCTAACGATAAGAAGAAGAAGCTTTCTAAGAAGCAAAAAGCAATGGATACTGACGACGATGGCGACATCGACGGCAAAGACCTAAAGAAGCTTCGTAAAGAAGGTATGGCTGAAGCCGAGCGTGAAGAAGATGAGGAAGTTGAATCCGAAGATTCCGAGCAGCAAGAAGATGCGGAAGCACTCACGCGTAAGAAAGACGAGAGCGACTTAGTTGCCGCTGTTGAAGATATTACTAAAGATATTGATATAGACCTTGAAGATGATGACGAAGTTGATTCCGAGTCCGAAGAGGAAGAAGAGGCAACGGATGACGCTGCTACCGAAGAGTAATTACTCAATCAAATAGCCTTGTTTGGTCCAATTAATTAAATTGTCCGTAAACGAGGCTCGCATAATAAGGAGCTCAGATATTAAGTTATCGAGCTCCTTTAGCGTTGTTTCTGTTATTACTTTTTTGCTTTTCATCTCTTTAATTTGAGCCTCTATCATATTAAATCTTTCCCGTGCGGCGGGGGTAAATGAATTTAAATGTTTTTCTTCTTCTTCTTTATTTTTCATGGTTAATCTCCAGTCCTAGTGATTTATAAGACTTAATTCTTTCCTTAGCATGTTTTTCGAGGTAAGGGGCTCGGTCAAAGAAATCGTAAATAAATACCCGGTTCTTTGATTTATGTATACGTAATGCCCGACCCATAGCTTGTAGCGTGGCAATCTCCGACTTCAACCCACGGGCATTAATCAAATGAGATATTTCGGGGATGTCGATTCCGGTCTGCATGATAGTCGTACCTATTAAAACAGATATCTTATCATCCTTAAAAGCCTCAATAGTCTTTTTTCGTGTTGCCAAATCATCTTTCCCTTCTAATTTGAAGGAGTTGGGGATACGGGTGTGCAAAATCTCAGCGTGTTTAAGGTCTTTAACTATTATAAGTGTTCTGGATTGTTTTTGTTGGATTTTTTCCACTAAATCTACGATTATATCGTTGCGAATGTCGTTCTCAGTCACAAATTTCTCGTATACTTCTCGGTAAGAGAGTTCCGTATCCTCCACAGTCCCTGTATCTTCTATTGGTATTATTTGAATAAGGGGTTTAGTTAGGAATCCAGCGTTAATAAGCTCTTTGGCATCGACTTCTTCGATTACCTTCCCTAATCCTGAGATGAGGTTTAGGCGGCTCATGGCATCGCGAGGTACAGTTGCGGTCATACCAATTCTGTAAGCAGCGTTAGGGAAAGACTTTATTACTTTTGTAGCTACTTTTCCTTTAGCAAACTCATGTACCTCGTCAAAGATTATAAAATCAGAAGTTTTTAGGTGACTGTCAATAACCTTGTCGATTGATTGTACTGTGCATAAGGTCATGGGTTTGAGGATAACCCCATCACCAAAAGCTAAGCCGACATCAATACCCCATTTTCTAAGGTCGTCATAGGTTTGTTTAAGCAGCTGTTTCTTTGTAAAGAATATTAAACCAGTTTTTCCTTCTAAGGCTTTCAGTATACCTCCCAAAATAAGAGTCTTTCCCGCGCCCGTGGGAGCCTTTACAATACAACCCTTAGCTTCTAAGGCGCTTCTTATCATGGATTCTTGGTAATCACGGAAGGTCACACCTGGCAGCTCAATATCGTCAGAGTGGTCTCCTGTCCGCAAATCCTCTATTTTGTAGTCGAGACCTAAATAAGTGAGGTCTTCCTCTATATGAGATAAAAGACCAGTGCCAAACTTTCCTGTTTTATCAGAAAAGAAATATTTCTCTCCGTTCCAACCGCGACTTCTGTACGCAGCGGAGTAGTTGTAGCCAGGGACTTTAGCACTATACTTCTGCTTTAAAGTTGTTAGTAACTTTTTATTATCTGTTTTTAAAATAGATGCATTATTATTTACAATAATTTTTAGCATAATACTATAATAGTATTAAAGTTGAATTAACTTACACAATTATGACACAACCAGAAAAAGAAAAATCTCTTATAGACTTAGCTCGCGAACACATGAAAAACGAAGGTGCAAGCCCTGAGCAAGGAGTCGATATACCGGACCAACCATCCGCCTCACCAGAACGCACGCCAGCTGTCCAACCAGAGCCTACTCCAGAACCTTCGATGGTACAGACGCCCGTAGCAGCAGAGGTTTTTGACGGAACCGTTAAGGATGCCGTAGGGGATTTACTGTCCAATGTAAATATTGGCGATGAATGGAGACCTCTTGAGCTTCCGTCGAGAGGTAAAGCTTATGTGGAGTCGGACGGTTTTGTACAAATCAAACCCTTCGCTTTCGCGCAAGAGCGCCAGTTAAGAAGTATTAAACACGCTAATCAAACTGCTAAAGTAATTAAAGTTCTTTTCCAGGAATGCGTTAAAGGGTTGGCTTATGACAGTATGACCTTACAGGATAAAAATTATATCCTTTTTAAATTGAGAGAAATCTCATATGGAGATGAATACAACCTACAGGCTGAATGTAAGGTGTGCTCAGCTAAGAATAGCCTCAGCATGAACATTTCTCAGGTCCAAGTGAATTATGCTCCCGATAACTACAAAGAACCAATAGCTATTACTTTACCGGACAGCAAGCAAACTCTAGTATTCGTATCTCCTCGCTGTAATGACGAGAAATTTTTGCTAGATATGGAACTTTTAACCGAGAACCTTTGGAGATTTATGATATCTATTGGTCAGTACAAAGATGAAAGAATCAAAAGGGAGTTTTTGAAATCAACCACAATTAAAGACGTAGTATATTTCCGTGAGCAGCTTCTAAAGGACTCTTACGGTATGGAGACGAGTATGTCTTATGAATGTGCGGGTTGTGGGGAGGTTAACGAAACTGTGATACCATTTAACGAAAGTTTTTTCTCAGTGAGCTAGACGCCATTAGCGGGGGTCTAGCGGAAGAAGCTTACTACCTAGTAAAACACGCTAAATTTTCTTTTCATGATGTTCTTATTTTAACGAAGAGAGAACGGTCTGAATTTATGGAGCTACTTATCCAAGAAAATCAAAGAGATAAAGAATCATTAAAGTCTTCCAAGTAATCTAAATAACTAAGAGATGACTACTTTCAATGATTTCACCGTAATTCAACGGGACAATAGACCGTCCCCTATTAGCCCTGCAAAATTAGATTTCCTATTCGTAAAGGATGGGTCTTATATCGACCCTTTTCAGGTTTGCTCCGTGCACATTTTCCCAGACACACAGTTTGGGTCACCAGATGCATACCTAGACCTCGTAGCCGGTTCTTCTGATTATGGGTTAGTAAGCTCTACGGGTTCCGAGAGAATGGTTTTCCATAACCACTTAGTTGATAGCGCTTCAATCCCAGCCAATCAAATGGTAGGGTTTGACGCTAGTATTTCGGCGATGAAGACAGAAGACCAGTACCAGGTTACGGTTCCCAACACCGCAAGCGGTATTTATAAAACAGCGCCAGGAAGATTCTCTGTAATCCTACAAACGGGGACGCAATTCTGGCCGACATCAGCTACAGAATTCAACGCAGGACCTCCATTTACTAATTCTGCCTCCGGAACGGGTGGATATTTAGATTTATGGACTATTGTGGATGCGGAAGGTTCGGCGGCTCAGGTTTACGCTTCTGTTTTTCAGTTGACCACGGCAAATGTTTTTGCGTCTACATCACCTATAGCTGTCACTACCAATAACAAACTTATCCAACGATATGTTAATGTAGGAAGCAAAAAGAATCTCCAAATTAAAACTGAGTTGGTAGTTGACAATAACATGATTAAAGCCAGTTTACGTAACCTTATGGAGACAGGGGCTTTAATTCAGTCCCCTCAAATAAACGTAGTCAAATTAAACGAAAGCCCAGGACTCACTAGCCGTGTTCAAATAACTGGTGCGGGCGAAGTCGGAGGGTTTGTTTCGGACGGAGTACAGTTAGACGGGTACGGCACTATAACCTGGAAATTTGATACAACTGATATCACTCCTTTCTATAACGAACCTATTATAGGCGATAATTTAGGAGGTCCTACCGGCGTTTATGAGGTACAGGTTAAGTACCAGTTGCTTGATGAAACTATCTTGTCCCCTCGGTTTAAGCTAATAGTTCGGTAATATCTAACTCCCAATCCGCTTTGAAGATATGGGAGTATACATAGGCTTCAAAATCCTTCCTTTCAGAGGCTACCCAGTAGTCATTCCAGTCCTTAAACTCTTTAGGAGGGCATAAACTGTATAGGTTCTGGTTACGCTGGGTCAGAAGTCTCTTCTTAGCCTCAGCGAAGCCCTCTCTGCCGCTTTCGTCGTTATCGTAGGCGATGATAACCCTTTTACCCTTAAGCTCCTTAGCTTGCACTGTAGACATCTTACAGCCTTGAGTGCATGTAGCGTTAAATCCCGCAGCTCGAAGCGTCATAGCATCCAAAGGACCCTCGGTTACCATTACATACTCCATAGAGGTATCGTAAGGGTATAATATTTCTGAGGTTTTGATACCGTACAACCCTTTACTAGGATTTAAGTATTTAGGGTCTCGGTTAATTAAGGTTCTGGCTTGAAAATAGAACGGTGCCCCTTTCTCGGTGAGGTAGGGAATAATGATTCTCTGATGATACCTACCATTTTGACCTACATAAAATTCAAATGAGCTTAGTTTACGAGAAATTGCGAATTTGGACGCTAATCGTTTTAAACGGCTCGGGGAGTTATAGTCTTTCTTAGGATTCACCTTCAAAAAATCTTTAAGGTCGCCTGCGACTGTACGACTCACCTCAATAGCTTTATTCTCGACATTGAGGGTAGATACATCAAACAGGTTTGCGCCCGCATCAAAAGCCAGTCTTTTTATATAAGCGCGTGCAGAGCTGTAAGGAACATTTTCTATATGAGAAATCAAGTGGAAGAAGTTCCCTTTCTCACCAGATTTAAAGTCTGTCCATAATCCTGTATCTAAATTAACATATAGCTTCTGCTTACTGTCATCTGCGAAGATGGAGTTTACGCGCATTTCCCGCCCAGATTCGCTGTAATTTTGTGCGAATTTTTGAGATAAATAGTCTTTAATAATAGTTGGAGGTACATTCATGTTCATCAATAAGGTTTCACCCAGTAAGATTAAAGTCTATGACGAGTGTAAATTGAAGTATAAATTCAAATATATTGACTATTTACCAGAAAAGGCTAAAAATACCGACGCTTTGCAGTTCGGTTCCTATATCCATAAGATTTTTGAGGATGGCGTTAAAGCCACTTCAGAGAAGGAGTTAACTCAGATAGCCGAGCAGCTTAGGGGTAATTACACGTTCGATAAAGAGCGTGAAACGAAGATAGAAAAATGTATAAATAATTTTCTAGACTTCAACAACTCACTATCCGGATGCGAGCAGATATCTACGGAGCAGTTCTTCGCAGTCGAACTTAAACAGGGTTATGCCATCAACGGCATTATTGACCGTGTGGTTAAAAGTGAAGACGGAAACTATCTCGTAATCGACTATAAGACCAGTAAAAGACCTTCAACAAAACGTGACCTAATAAAGGACCCACAAATGTTGTTGTATGCTTACGCCATATCTAACCTTTATACTGTCCCTATCGCATCCGTAACATTAGCTCACTATTACCCACATCTCGATAAACTTGTCCATATTAAGTTTTCTGAGCCACATGTCTTAATGTACATGAGGAAACTGACCCAGCAGATTTGGGAGATTAGGAAGAAAAAAAAGGTTGATTTCTTTCCGCAAGTAAACCAGTTTTGTGACTGGTGTGGATACAGGGATATGTGCCCTAAGCAAAACCCTACTACTCATCTTGCAGAGTATAATGAGGCATTGAAGAACAAGAAGCCTAGAAAGAAGTTTAATCCTGAAACAAACTCGACTTCTGTTCCATAAATTTTTTATCTTCATATACTAGAGGATAATAATCCTCGATAGCTATTACTCTGAAGAACTCTCTAACTTCGGTAGTAGAGTATTTATGCTTCTTAATATATACAGATACTAACGAAGACATCTTCAAAGGTCTCTGAGTATTCAGTGAGTTAAGGACTTTCTCTTGAAAGATACTTATGAAGTGATTACTGAATCGGTATCTCCATTTTTCTTTAAACTTTAAAGATAAACAGTAGTTTACTTGTTCGAGAAACTCGTTTAAGATTATTTGGTCTTCCATAGATTATATTTTATATATAATATAGTAGAATCCATTTCAATTCTGACGATAAATATGGCACAAAAATTAAATACTTATTTTCTTGGTACCACCAAGAAGCTAGATTCCCTTAAAACAGGGTGTTTATTCACTTTTCAGTATCGAGCTAAAGATGGGCGTGACCCTAATCCCTTCATTATTATGATTTCTCCGAAATGGATTGCCAAAAATGGCGGTAGATATTTTACCGGGGTGAATCTGAAGACAATGGACGCTGCCTCAAGGGAATTAATCATCCAACAATTTGGTGGGTTACCTATAGGCTCTGTTTCTTTCTCAGATATAAAAGCCTTTGCTCCTCAGGACCCAGACTGCTGTGTAAGAACGTATAACGTAAGAAAGGTTCGTGCCCTACATAAGGTAGGAACTGCTACATTCCTTTAAGATATGGTACAAAATAATCCCGAAAGAGAGCGACAGGAACTGCTTGACGCTATTGAAGAACTTACACGCTCCGTCGAAACCAACAGTGAAAAGTTGGATGACGCAGTTACGAAGCAGGTAAGTTCTCGCAAGAAGGAAGGAGATAAGAGAAGGAAGTTACTAGAAACTAATAACACACTTGCAAGAATTCAAAACCTAAACACCTTGAAGTTAGGTGGTGTAATCGCGGGAATGTTCAGTCTCAAAGGTATGTTAGGTATAGTTAGGTCGTCCAACGCAGATTTAGTGAAGTCACTAGCTCAGGCTGGACAGCTAACTAGGCAACAGTACTCCGATACCTTAGGCGTCTTTGAAAAAAATAACGTCAGTATGACCCAGGCAGTAGCAGCAATTGGAGAAGTTGTCGGTATGGGTATGTCCCGATTCGGTAACGAGGTTAAATTGATGGCGGGTCAGATGAAGGTTTTAGGTGTTCAAAACAAAGGTCTTCTTCAGAATATTCGCTTCAATTCCGAAGTTCTTGGGTTCTCCGTGGAAAGTAGTAGGCTTTTTGCGGAGTCAATGGTTTCTTCTGCTAGGAAGATGGGTACCTCTATAGAAGGTTTGGTGGGTGCGGTAAATAGTATGAAGTCAGCTATAACGAATGTTGCTGCTGAATTAGGACCAACCACTGCTAGGAGCGTACAAGTCGCTGCTGCTATGCTAAGCCAAGGTAATAATGAAATGCAGGCAATGTTGACTGAGTTCATGACAAGTACGTTAGCAGGACCTTCTGGGTTTATGAAAGCAGGGTTTTTAGGGCAGACGATGCAGGTAGGTATGAGTCCTGATGCCATGGCTGCTGCAACGGTATCGATGTTACAACAGGTAGGCAATATGGCAGGTAGACCAGGTCCAGGGACTCAACATATGATGGCTGCTATGGAGCAGGCTAACATCTTCACCAGACAAGATGTCGTTTTAAGTAGAATGATGGGTAAGGATATAAAAAAACTAACCGAAAGTAATTTAAAACAGGCAGTGGCTCAAGTTGGTCGCGCATCATTCGAGCAGGCTTGGCAAAATGCCCTTTTCGACGTCCAGAAATTCGCCATGGAAGCCTTGACAGGAATCGCTGCAGCAACCGATAAATTTGGAGGTATAATACCTAAAATCGCTCTAATAGCTACTGCTATCTCTATGGTAGCATCCTCCGCCATCGGCATCGCGAAGGTGGGCGTACTGACATTTCGTGCCATCGTAGGAATTTTCTCTTTCATAAAGGCTCAAGGTCTCATGCGCGCGGCACAAGTAGGTATAAGCACTGGAGGTCACGCCCTCGGTGCAGGCACAGCAGGGGCACTTGCAGGTAGGGCAGCAACCTTCAGCCCTGCGTTGCTTGCTGGGACGATAATTCGATTTATGGGAGTCGCCGGTCTTGTCGTAGGCGCCGGAATGCTGGCTAAAAAGTTATTTACCTCAGGACCTGATATAGCTCAAGGCTTAGCGTCAGCGTCTATCGGAAGTATGCTCAGCACTGATTTTATGGATGACTTCGGTAAGCAACGAGAAGAGAGTAAAAAACAGAGACAAGAAATGATTAAGATTCAGGAAGAGCAGTTAGGTCTGATGAAAGGTTCTTTATCGAACAACCCTTCCGAGAACCCTTTAAACCATCTAACCGCAGAACTTACTCGTAACATGCTCGGCATAAATACACTTGTAGAACTTGCTGGAGAAAGAACGGACCTTGCCCGACAATCCATGTCTTCCCCTTTTAAGGGAACTCCTATTGGCATTCTAAAACCTGGAGGATAATATATTATGGTATTTTTTGATTTTAATTTAAATAACGAAAACGAGAGAGGAGCTTTAACCAATGTAGGTACAAAGAACATCTCTAAGCTTAACGACCAACTTGGACCCACACGACGTTTTCAAGTAAATCAGGCTATTGAAAGTCGGGGCGGATTACGTTTCAATTACGCTTATGGAGTGAAAGGTGAAACGAGGGCGAGCCAATTTATAATACCTACCCAACATAGCAAAAACACTGCAGTAAGATGGCTTCCTTTCTACGAGAACCCTTTAATTGTAGAGAGTCGGCGCGCTAAATATGCGCAGACGGACGTCTTCCTCCGTAACGAACCTATTAGACTTTACACAGGAGCAGAGGCTCGTAAGTTTAAAGTTGATATTCATTACAGCATTTATCACATGGCTATGATGTGCCCTACCTCCCTTCTTTTACAAATGTTCACGGGAGAAGAAAGAGATTTCGCCACCGAAGAAATGCAATCAATTAAACGGTACGTTCGAGATGTTGTAAGTAGGGATGTAGGGGTAGCAGATAATTCCCACGGAAACTACAATTCTATGAAAGAGGCAATCGCGCAGATGCACGAAAGAGCTGCAGACGGTACAGAAGGTCCTTATGGTCCTATCCCAGGTAAAGTAGATTCCCAGTTCAATGTAGGGTTGGTATACACAATGTTTGTTACCAAGGGATACCAAGAAATATTCGGTCTCCTTCAATACGCCCTTAACCATATCCGCAGTTCAGTAATAGGAACCAACGCTATGCCAGTAAAAGGTCCTCCAATAGTTGAGTTGAAGTGGGGTACAATGTATAACTTTGTCCCGTGCATCGTAACCGATTACAGGATACAGCCGATAGAGGAAGCAGGTTATGACCCTAAGTCCTTATTTTCCCAAAGGTTAAAAGTATCTTTAAGTCTCGAGGAATTCCGTGCTCAGCATGGCAACTTATGGGGAGACCCTTCAGTAACTGGTGACCTTCCAGGCTGGGATACTGTTATGGCTTTAGGAGGTATGGAAGATTACGCAGGTACTCATATCTCCACTGAAGCAACCGACTATCAATCGATTAAAAATCAAGTTAGAAATAGGACGAACCCGGAACCTGTACCTCTAGTTGATGGGGGAGGAGAATAATTATGGCAATGTACAATGACAGAGCCCAGATTTTTGCAGGTAAGGTTGTTTCTCATAGAGGAAAAACTTTAACCGATATAGGAAGTTCTACAGATTATATACAATTTATGCAAAATGTTTCTGACGCAACCAATAGTAAAGTTGCTATTATACCTGTAGGAATGGAAGCCCGTCCGGACTTACTTGCTTATGCTGCCTATGGAAACGAACTTTTATGGTGGTTGATAGTAGCCGCAAATAGTGCGTATGATTACGAAGTAGACCTAGCCGCGGGCAACCAAATTCTAATCCCGCAAGTTTAATATGCCTAAGTTCAATGACCGTCCGGATGCCGCTGAAGTAGTCTCCAATACGAATACCCGTGCCTACAATGCAAATGAAGTAGCTCAGGTCTTTATGTCATTTAACAGGAACGACTTAATAACGGCACCTTCTGGGTCCACTTTATTAGAGCCAGGCTTCTACGGTATGTCCGACCCTATGGGGATGAGAAGTACCTTAGAAAGATTTGAAGTAAACTTTGCTTATGGAAGTAATACGTCTATGTACAAAATTAGGCTATTAAACCCAACGACTGAATTAGAGTATCAGTTTGCACAATTCTTCCAACAGATTTACCCAACCGCGCACGGGGTTGTGGATGGGTGGATAAGTGATGAGAAAAGAAGAGAGCACTTAGATAGTGTTACAGGCGACCGAGATGATTACTACCTTAATACTGGCGACGGTTCACGAAATGTAGTACCTACCATTTATATTAGATGGGGTTATGGTACAGAAGAGGAAAACGGGTTATCACAAATTCACAAATGTCGTGTAACTGACGTAAAATACCACATGAACGCTAATGAAGATAAAGTAGTAGAGCTCATGTTAGTAGATTTATTTACTTTTACGCGCACCTCTAATACTTTTAATAAGCGCGAGCATATTGCTATGGTTCCATGGAAAGACCCGTCAAATCCTGAGGGTAAACTGGTCTCTCAGATGTTAATGGAAGTTCTTGGAGGATTTGCTTCTGTATACCCCGAACTAGAAGTCATCTCTAATTTAGGGAATACAAGTGATGCTCAAAAGTCTTTTGCAAATAAAATTGATACTCACGTTGCTGGTGTGGAAAGGTCTTTAGCTAAGACTGCACAACAGAAAGCCGAGGCTGCTTTCAACCAAGGACGTTCTCTACTTCTTACACAAGCGGAGCTCGGCGCGAATTCCAGACCCCCCTCATCCGCAACTCGCGGAACCGATGACAAAGTCAGCTTCCAAGGAGAGGACGACCCAGGACAAGCGGCAAGACCTAGAGAAGATTGGGATGCTGTATATCAGAGACTAAAAGATGACCCTGGAATGAAAGCACTGTTTGAACAAAACCTAAATGCTCCTATCGCGAGTATGAAACAGTGGGATAAAGAAAGAAAAAAGACTGGAGAAGTAACAGAAGCTATTAAATTGCAAGCTTATAAAATTTTCTTTGAGCAAGTAGGTTTACACTGGGAAGTTAACGCTGAACAGAATCTTGAAGTCTTTACAAATGGAGTAGTTGCTCAAAAACAATTAGACGATGGCATTGAGTCCAGTAAAGACGCTTGGGACCGCTCTGAAAAGCAGTACGACGAAGCTATATCTATTAACTTATTCGATTACGTCACAGGCGCCGACCGAGGAGTTAAACCAAAGCTACGAGGGTACCAAAACGTGCAGCACGGCTCTGCAGAAGAGGTTCGAGCTGAAGAAAGATTAACTTTTTGGCCGCCCATTTTAGACTTTGTAGATGCACCAGAAATTATAGGACAAAGTCTTGCGGGTGTTACAAATATTGAAATTAACGGAAGCGGAACTTATGTTAAGGAGTATAATTTCGGCACAGCGCCCGAGGACTTCTACGAAATAGAAGATGCAATACTAGTTCATTTTGATGAGGTTATGCTGGACAACGTTTTTCAGTACCAAGGTTATGACAGCGTCAACGAGCGAGATGTGTTTACTTATGAGGATAGTATCGAAGAGGTTAAATTTTTCGATATAAATGGTGCGGTAGCCCTTAATTCGGAGACAGATACTGGCGAAGCGGCGATACAAACTTTTTGGCTGTTCAACCCAAACACCACCACACCATCAGGAAACCCTAACAACACAGCCTTTTTACTGCGCGATAAACCTACCGTTTACTCAGACGCAATAGACAGTATTCTTACAGCCTCGGACATTGACGGAATTCTGCCTTTTGAGCCGAGTCCATCCGGTGCTATTTACTCTATAACCTCCGAAAAGAAATCACCGCCGTCCGATTCCCCTAGAGCACTACGTGCCATGACTCACGACGAAAAAGTTAGAGCTTCGTCCAATCAAGCAGCGCCGTTATGGTTACGACCAGGACCAGTAAACCCTCCTCTTAACCGGTATAAGGAACCCTTCCGAATGGGAGCTCAGGAAGGTCAACTGAACTATTTCCAAAGCTTTGAGGAAGATTATCGATTCTCCTACGGAGATTTGTTGAAAATGTTTCCTCGGGAGATATACCTCCGTGCTATGGAAGGAAACCCTCTAGACACTACCTTCCCTTTAATACTTACTGATGTACGCACCCCTTATCAATTTGAGATGGGTCGGTATGATGAAGAAACCTTACAAAGCACTCGAAGGTACATGCCTTACTACGCTCCCTCCTACGTTCTTAATAGGAGAAATAAGAACGCTTTAGGTACGGTAGACAACACCGTTTCGCAGGACTATACTGTCCTTAAACAGTTTCCACCCCCGATAGATAAATCGTTTCACCCTAATACTTATCCTGTTATAGATAAATCGACCATGGAACTCCTACCGTTCTTCTCTACTCCTGAGATGGGTTACGAGCCCTCTACAATCCTAGGAACTCGAAACGAGTTTGCTACATGGAGAGAGACGTATTGCCCTGAAGCGGAAAAACATGTTGATGGGTCGTACCGCGCGTTATTCCCTGCTGATTGGGGATACGGTTTGGGGTATGGAGGTCCGGTCAAGGCAGCCGGGAGCCTGGATAATTGGCAAAGAATTGAAAATCAGAAATTGTATTTAGAACCTACGGCTGAAACATGGGATTACCTATCGAAAATACCGACCCAGATATTTAATGATAAAGGACCTCGCGACGAAGCATACAACGAGTTGACCGAACCTCCCCCACTAGAAAAACCTAAAGAGGTCAAGGTTACTGAACCCCCACCCACAAATGGCTTTCTTTCTCTAGGAACTGAGGGCGAAGCCCCTAATGTCTCAATCGCTTTAGGAAAGATAAAGGATGCTCTTAACAGCTGGTTAGCAGATTCCGCTGCAAAAATTCAAATTATAGTTTTCGAATTAAGTAGATTGACAAAATCTCAACAAGATGACTTTATATCGAGTGTAGACCTTCTTCCCTCTTATACGACAACGGAGAAAACTGCTTTAGTAAAAGAGAACAGAACCCTATTGTTTGTAGCTTCGGACGATATCCTCAATTCCTGGTCCGGTCGCTTTATTAATCGCATTCATTCGTTTCCTGAAATAGCCGTCAAGGGTGATGGGATGGAGGGAATCATCTATTTAGATTATGCTACCAAAGATTCAATTGTTACCAACCTCAAATTTGAGGGAGAGTATAGATGGCTGTTAGGTATTTCCCAAGCTACGTTTATGAACAGGTACTTTGGAAGTATAAACGAGTACTTTGATACAGGCGCAGCACAAGGACGTATAGTCAATAGATTCCTAGGTCAAGAATTACAGGCTCGTATTAATAGGTTACGCGAGCACCCTGAAGACGTAACTGAAGGAGGGTTTACCCTAGCCGAGACTCAGGAGTTATTTGAAAGGTATAACCGAAGACCGGGACAGATAGAGTCTAACATGTATATCGATTCTGACGTACTAGCTTTACTTCCAGGACTAGTAGGATTTTATAGCTTCGGAAATCTTTCCAAGATAGTGGGACAGCAGTCTGCTAAAGACTTAACGATAATTTCCGCTTTGGTAAATGATTCCTTCACCTTAAAGATGTTATTCCCAGAAATGGAGTTTGAGGCAGGCTCTAATCTGAAGACTTCGAGAATGACCGTAGGGACAGTAACTCAATCGTATACTACCCCTATTATAACCAGAAGAGTAGATTTCCAAACGACCTATATGCGTTTGGGGGAAGACAACCAACGAGAATTACAAAGAAAAATGATGGACACCAACTTCTTCTTCACTCAAGCTATGCAGCAGACCATGTGGCAAGTAGAGATAGAAACCCTTGGTATACCAGAAATTGACAATCCCGTTGTTGAGTTTACACAAAGAGATGTTATTTTAAGGGTATACGATTCAAGGCTTTCTACAAATACACCTCATTGGTTAAGTGGACCGTACCGCATCATAGGTATTGAACATGCAATAAGCCCGGGTGATGGGTATAAAACTAAATTACGAATGCACCGCTCTGATTCACATAGACGAACTATCAACCTTGCTAAAGGTTTGGAGGTAAACAATGCCTGATTTTCTTGGACCGAAATCGGAAGTTAAAGCTTTTGGAAAGGAGTACACCCCTATCCAAGAAGAGATAGCAACACAGACAGCAGACAAGACACCTTTTTTAGCATTCGGAACAGTCACTCAGTGTCTAGATATAGAACATTCTGGAAGATTGATAGTTGATTCACCAGCATTTGCTCACGGTCCAATGGCATGTGATTATGTATCTCCTATTGGAGGTGGTGGTTACGGCTTCTTCGCGCTACCGGGAATAGGAGCCACTGTTCTGGTCGGCTCAGTACCCTTCAATGACCCGCCAACCAAATATTTCTGGATGGGCTGTTTGTACGCTGCTGGGCAAGAACAAAGTGATACCTTACGAACCCAGCCGTATTACGTTGGACAGTTAGACCCTAACGGAAAACAGTTAAGTAGGACTGAGGTTAAGGACGACGATTCGGGTCCTATCTCCGACTTTGTTCAAACCACTTACGGGGTTCCTAACGCGGCGAATACTTACGGTACAAATGATTTACCGGATTCTTACGTATTTAAACATCCTTGCGGTCATGTTATATCCATGAGCGATAAACGCTCTGACGTACTTATAAACGAAATTAAATTAAAGACCGCCGAAAACAAGAGGCTTATTATGAGCGACGCACCCCCTGCCGCGGGAGGTGAGTGTATTCAGTTAGTGGACGAGAATAATAATTCCATTAGGATTACAAGCCAAGGGGATGGGAAGACCATAGGA
>TARA_R110002012_G_scaffold62590_1_pt1 | contig 20711 bp, 19 predicted proteins | sample TARA_R110002012 | Tara Oceans TARA_R110002012 (sample SAMEA4396515) | marine metagenome | biome: Westerlies Biome; feature: [DCM] deep chlorophyll maximum layer (ENVO:01000326); material: water (ENVO:00002006), including particulate matter (ENVO:01000060) such as... | depth 40 m | reverse complement strand
TGAAGACGATGCGCCCTCCGAAATGGTTCTCTTCGTCAACCTTGGGCTCCTGACGGAAGATCACCTCGAAGTCTTCAAGCTTGCCTTCTTCGAGGCGGCCGCGGCCGAGCGCAGTGGACGCGCCCTCCTCGCCGGGCTCGGCGAAGGAGAGATAGACCCAGCGGTTCGAGGCGAAGTCCGGATGCAGCGCGACATCAAGCAGGCCGCCCTGTCCGCGGTTGAAGACATCTGGCACCCCCTCGATCGGATCAGATAACTTCTCGTCCTTCGAAAGGATGCGCAGACGCCCCTCGCGCTCGGTAATCAGCATTCGCTCGTCGGGCAGAAAAGCCATGCCCCAAGGATGCACAAGACCCTCTACAACGGTTTCAATGGCAATGGCGCCAGCCTCGGTCTGCACGGATTCATCCGGCTGCGCCAAGACAAGCGGGGACGTCAGCATAGCGGTAGCCGCAAGACCCATGGTCGCGTGGGTGTAATGTTTCATGGTAAGCAATCTCCATGATGGTGATTTTTGCAAATGTCTCCTGGCCCTGCCTTACGCAGAGGGAGGATCAGCTTCCGGTGCAGGCAGCCCAACAGCATATCGAACTCGGAGAGCCTGCAGATGCCCTTGCCCACCCCGGCAAACGAAGAAATAGCGAAAAAGACCACGCTGGCGACGGCCGAGCCGAAGAAAACAATCGAATTGGGGGGATCCTGCGGAGGTTGGGACCGAGACTCATCGGGGCATACACCATGCTACTCTACTTGTAGAGAATGAAGATGCCTTACGATTTAATGCCGCTACACAAACACCTTCTTTCCTTATCAATATTCGATCTAGGCAAGGGGTTCTCGGATGTCAGCTCCGCCTTAGCAAGCGGTCCGTGCGGGCCTACGCTTATAACGCATATCTCATGAGGATAGGTGGGGAAATTGAGGCTGTCCAAGAAATGAAAAGATAGATGAGCCTACCCCAAGCATCATCATTGGCCTGGAGCTGCTGACACATGGCTTAACTGCAATTCGTAACTAACCCCCAGCTATGATTGCTATATATCGAATTCTGGAGGCCGGTCGCTCCCCCACCCAGGCATCAAGGACTCAGGCCATTGATGGGTGGAGAAGCGTTGCTAGCTTTTATGCGAAAAGTCGACAATACACGTCATTCCTCGCAAGCTAGCCATCCCATGGCGGCTCTCTTCACGCTGGTCACGTCGAATTTATGGATCAACGTCTAAAGCTTTGAAATTAAGGTGTGGTTGAACAGCCTGCCCCTCACATTGATGATCCTGGCTTCAATATCACCAAGTTCCGCCGCGCCACCAAACAATAGCCTAACGAGTGTGGGCTGCTAAAGCATCCGAGTAAGTGTATCGTCACGCTGGGCGAAGTGGTGGAACAAGGCGATACCGATATGCCCCAGGATCAGTACGCTCAACGCCCAGGCCAGTGGCGAATGGAGACCACCGAGACTTGCGGCCCAGGTGATTTCCTCACCCTCTGAGACTAACTCCATCCCAAACGCGGTCAACCCGTACCCTCCTCCCAGCATGACCAGCACACCCGTGAGAGGCATCAGCAGCATGCCGGCAAACAGCAAGCCATGTCCGGCTTTCACCAGCTTGGCGATGGCTGGGTTCTGTCGTGGACGATGCCGACGCTGACTCATGACCCAGAGCAGGCGCAGCACAATCAAGCCGAGCAGCAGAGTTCCAATGGAGATATGCCAGGGAACCAGTGTCTGCCCGATCCAGTGCTCTCCCTCGGCGATTCGATCCCCCAACTTGAGCAGTTGCCAAATGATCAACACAGCCATCAACCAATGCAAGAATTTACTGACGCTGCCGTAACGCTCTTTGGAATCGTTGATCATAGAAATCTCTATCGTGTAGTAACAACAAGGAAGAATCGCAGAACAGCTGGCCGGCAAACCGCCGCTTGCTATTCTGTGTCGGTTTGTCGATCAGCCAATGCTCTCGACGATGCCACCCTCGACGCGCAGCGCTGCCCCGGTGGTGGCGCTGGCCTGAATAGAGGCTGTATAGACGCAGAGATTAGCCACCTCCTCGGGCGTCGCGAAGCGCTTAAGCAGCGTCGAAGGGCGGTTCTCGGCTAAAAACAGAGTTTCCATCTCCTCCATCGAGACACCACGCTCTTCAGCAAGATTCGCCAACATCGCCTGTGCCCCTTCCGTGCGAGTCGGTCCGGGTAAGATGGTGTTAACGGTCACACCGCTTCCAGCCAGCACCTTGGCAAGTCCTCGGGAGACACCCTGCAAGGCTGCCTTGCTGACGCCGTAGTGCACCATCTCGGCGGGAATATTGAGTGCCGACTCGCTGGAAATGAACTGAATGCGCCCCCAACCACGCTCCTGCATACCCTTGGCATAGTGTCGCGCCAGGCGCACACCGCTCATGACATTAACCTGAAGGATTTCCTCCCAGGCGGCGTCGTCAATGTCGAAAAAGGGACAGCCACCGTAGATGCCCAGGTTATTAATCAGGATATCCACCTCGGGTACGGCGGCAATCAGCGCCTGCGCACCCTCGGCGGTCGCAAGATCAACGGCAACGCCCGATAGGCGTGCTCCGGGTACGGCGGTACCGATGCTCTCTACAGCCGTATTCACGGTATCCTGCTTACGGCCCGTGATCACCACGTCGGCGCCAGCGCGCGCTAGCCCTTCGGCAATGGCAAAGCCGATCCCAGTGGTCGATCCAGTGACGATGGCGCGCTTTCCGGTCAAATCAATCTGCATAAGCTGTCTCCTTGTGTGGCCTTTAGATGAGGCTGTTGTTACTGATCCCAGGTAGGGGCAAGATTGTTCGGACTGAGGATGCGGCCTCCCTTGCGAGCCAAGCCATCGACCAGGGCCATCTCGTCAGGCGATAGAACAAAATCGAAGATGGCGATATTCTCCGCAACGCGCGTGGGCTTGGTGGTTCGAGTGAGGGGAACGTCGCCTTTTTGGTGCGCCCATCGCAGGACTACTTGCGCCGCATTTTTGTTATGCGCCGCGCCGATCCGAGCCAGCACTGGGTCACACGGCACCGCCCCCATCGCCATGACGAAAAACCCGGTCAACGTCACACCAAGTTTGTGCGCCTGCTGGCGTAGCGACGACTGATCAAGATAGGGGTGGATCTCAACCTGGTTGGTGGCAATCGGTGCCTCGCTTATCTCAACGGCGCGAGCAAGCTGGGTGGCGTTGTAGTTGCTGACGCCAATATGGCGCGTCCAGCCACGTGCGCGGGCTTCGTTTAATAACTCGATCTGGCGTTCGATCGGCATAGCGTGCCCCGGCCAGTGCACCAACAGTAAGTCAACGTTGTCCAGTTCAAGCCTTTGGAGACTTTCCTGAATCGACGGCAGAAAACGCGCTTCCGAGAAATGGCTGTTCATCACCTTGGTGGTGACGAATACCTCATCGCGATTCATGCCGATATCGCGCAGAGTCCGACCGAGTGCCGCCTCGTTGCCGTAAAGCTGCGCCGTATCGAAGGCACGAAACCCTGCCTGCCAGGCAGCGGGAATCAGTCGAGCGACCTGTTGGTCCTCTAGTTCATCAAGACCAAAACCGATCGAGGGGAGTAAGTTGTTCATCCAACGGCTCCTGTGCGTTGATATATTCCTTTTCCGAGCAGTTTGTCTCGATCATGCGCACGCTCAAGGGTCAGTTTAGGACCCAGCGGCACGATGAGTGTCGGGTTGAGGGCTGCATTGGTGTAATAACCGATCTTGATATGCTCGAGGTTGACCGTCTCGCTCACCCCCGGCCACTGATAGAGCTCGCGTAGATAATTCGCCAAATGGGGGTAGTCTTCAATGCGGCGAATATTGCATTTAAACGCGCCATGATAGGCGGCATCGAAGCGCACCAGCGTGACGAAAAGCCGCCAGTCGGCCTCGGTCAGGTAAGCACCTGCGAGATAGCGATGCGTGGCCAGATGCGATTCAATACGATCAAGCGCTTGGAACACCCCGGTGACAGCAGCCTCATAGACTGCCTGCTCCTTAGCGAAACCGGCGCGATAGACGCCATTGTTGAGTTTCTCGTAGATGAACTCATTCCAGGCATCGATCTTGGTGCGCAGTGGTTCGGGGTAGAAGTCGGCGTTATTGCCCGTAATATCATCAAAGGCGCTATTAAAGATCCGGATGATATCCGCTGACTCGTTGTTGACGATCCCTCCCTGACGCCGATCCCATAACACCGGGACCGATACCTTGCCGGTGTAGTGGGAGTCGCTCGCGGTGTAGAGCTGGTGGTGGTGGCGAACGTTATCCAGGTGCGGTCCGGCATCCTGGGGAATGGCGTAACTCCAGCCCTCCTCCCCCAGCGCCGCATCGGCGATAGAGAGTGGAATCAGGTCTTCCAATCCCTTGAGTTTACGAAAGATCAACGTGCGTGAAGCCCAAGGACAGCAATAAGCACCGAAGAGGTGATATCGCCCCGGCTCGGCGGTCGGCACGTCGCTATCCTTCGCCCCCGATTCACCGTTTGGCGTAATCCAGCGACGAAACCGGGTAGGCTCCCGCTCAAAGGCACCGCCACGGATCTCGCTGTCGGCAATCTCTCCTTTCACCCATTGGCCGTTGATAAGACCTGGCATAACGCTCTCCCGATAAACTAGATGGTGGCTTGCCGCACCGACGAACACCCAAACACGTTGACTAAGTCACTGGAACAGTGTGAATTAGTTTCCATATAGTCGTAAGGCACCCAAAGAGGAACTTATGGTTGATGAAATGGAAACTATCGGCGGAGCACTGGAGGACATTCGGGCATTCTGCGCGGTAGCTGAGTCCGGCACTGTCTCAGCCGCAGCAAGACAACTGGGCGAGACCAAGGGAAGTATCAGTCGACGGCTATCACGCCTGGAGCACCGGCTTGGCGTGACCTTGTTGGCACGCGCTCCGCGGGCGGTCTCACCAACGGAGGAAGGCACGGCTTTTTATATCAAGGCGAGAGAAGCCTTGGCGTGGCTAGACGATGCCGTAGAAAGTGCACGCCAATCTAAAGACGTCCCCCAAGGACATCTGCGTGTCACCGCCCCAGTGGATATCGGAATAGAGTTGATGCCCTCCATCGTGGCGAAATTCAGGACACTTCATCCACAGATTACCGTTGAGCTTCTGGTGACAGACACGCCGCTGGATCTAGCAGCCAACCGCATCGACCTAGCCCTGAGAGCACAGGACGGAAACCTGCCGAACATGAGCTACCGCGCCTCGGTGGTAGCTCAATTGCGTGTGGGGCTTTACGCCTCCCCGGCGTATCTTGAGGCGAATGGATGGTCAGGTGACACGCCAGCCGCGCTCGCCGAGCATCATTTTGTCATCTCGCGTGAATTCTCGGGAGCCGCACAACTCGTGCTGATGGACCGCCGAGGCCGCACACAAGAAGTAGTGATCCGACCAAGCGTTCGTACCAGTGACTATGCCAGCGTGTTGCGCTTGGCGATGGCGGGTGCCGGGATTGGCCCCGTTCCTGACTTGGTGGCCGCCGCGCACGTTGCCTCCCGCGCGCTGGTACCGGTACTGGCGGATTGGAGCCTATCAGAAGGCCAACTCTATGCGATCAGTTTGAGTGGTCAGGATGCACCGGCGCGAGTGCGTGTCTTTCGAGAATTCGTGCGTGCGGAGCTGAATGCAGTGTAGGAAAAGCGTCAGATTAGCTGCTGTTGAACCCAATACCAGACACGCATGGTCACTATGGCGTGACCAAGTCATTTGAAAGTGACTTCTTGTGCCATCCTGTCATCTCCTTTAAGGTTACTCAATGGTCTCCAACTTAGACCAAGTTCAAAAAATAAACCTTAGGAGGTAACTCATGGCACATGTTGCATTGATCGGGGCATCAGGTAATGCTGGCTCACGACTTCTTGCCGAACTTTCCGAACGCGGGCATCAAGTGACCGCCATTGCGCGTAATGTAGATAAGATTGCGACGCTGCCCGGCGTGACAGCAAAACAGGCCGATGCAGGTGATCAAGCGTCGTTGGCCAACCTGCTCAAGGGGCATGATGCTGTCATCAGTGCGGTGAACTTTAAGACCAATGACGTCAAGAAATTGGTGGGCGCCGTGCGTGACGCCGGTGTCACGCGTTATCTCCTTATCGGAGGTGCGGGCAGCCTTGAGGTAGCCCCGGGTGAGAAGCTCATCGATCAGCCGGACTTCCCCGAAGCCTACCAGCCCGAAGCGCGCGCTGGCGGCGAGTTTCTGGACTTCCTGCGCGGCGTGGAAGATCTGGACTGGACATTCCTGTCACCGTCAGCCGAGTTCGGTCCCGGTGAGCGTACCGGCCAGTTTCGCCTCGGCCAGGATCAGTTATTAACCCACGATGGCGGCTCCAGCATCTCCTTTGAAGATTATGCCGTAGCGATGGTAGACGAGCTGGAAAATCCGACGCACGTGCGCCAGCGCTTCACCGTCGGCTACTGATCAACCCAACATTACCGGAGTTTTGATATGTCGTTACTTAAATCCCTGAGCGTGGCCACGACCACGCTGATGCTGGCGGTTCCCGCCATGTCCTTCGCGCAATCCGAGCGTGACGTTCAACAGGAAGAGGCCAACCGAGCGCTGGTCATCGAGTTTTATGACCAGTTCTTCAATGAGCACGAGACCGAGCAGAGTGGGCAGGTGCTAGCCGAAGATTATATTCAGCACAATCCGGAAGTGCCGGATGGCAAAGCGCCTTTCGTCGATTATTTCGCGGGCTACTTCAAGGAAAACCCGGAATATAAAAGCGAGATCGTGCGTAGCGCCACCGACGGTGATTTGGTCTGGCTACACGTACACTCGACCAACGGTGATGACGACCAGGGCGAAGCCGTGGTGGATATCTTCCGTGTCGACGATGGCATGATCGTTGAGCACTGGGATGTGATCCAGTCGGTGCCGGAAGAATCAGCCAACGACAACACCATGTTTTAAGCTGGAGACGCTTGAACCGGATAACCTAAGGGAGATGACATGACCGAAGATGCCACCATTGAACACGTCTCAAACCAAGCTCTGGTGGTCGGCGCTTCCCGTGGGATAGGGCTTGGGCTGGTGCGCGTATTGCTCGGCCGTGGCTGGCAGGTGACCGCCACGGTGCGTGACACCGCACGTACGCCGCAGGCACTTGCAGAGCTGCAGGCATCACATGGCGCCGCGCTTGAGATCATTGGTCTCGATCTCGGCCAGTCATCCCGGCCCGCTGACCTTGCCGCATCGTTCGGGCCACATAAGTTGAACCTGCTGGTGATCTCGGCCGGCATCATGGGGCCGGATCATCAGTGCGCCGAACAGACAAACCGGAAAGAAGTCGGCGAGCTGTTTGATATCAACGCCATGGCACCACTGCGGCTGGCCCGCGCACTGCTGCCGACCATGGCATCAGGCGGCATCATCGGCTTTATGAGTTCCAGGATGGGTAGCGTGTCGCTCAACGATGCGGGTGATCGTGAGCTCTATCGGGCCAGCAAGGCGGCGCTCAACAGCCTTTCGCGCGGTTTTGCCGTCAACGAGGCGATTCCTGCCGAAGTCGGCGTGCTCAACCTGCATCCGGGCTGGGTGCAGACCGACATGGGCGGCGATGAGGCGCCAGTGACGATCGAGCAGAGCGTCACCGGACTGGTGAACGTAATGGAAAATGCATTGGGGCGGGTTGAGCAGCGTTTCTTGGATTTTGAGGGCCAGACGCTGACGTGGTAGCCAGGCTTCATCACGGCTAACGATGAAATCCCCTAATAAGCAATTTCAAGATGCCAAACCCCACATTTTTGTGGGGTTTTGTCGTTTTAAATCTGCAGTAATAGCACCAGCTACTTTAAAGCATCAGAGACCCCACCAGCGAAGCGACAACGCCCACACGTACTTAGAGACACGTTCGCCAGCCATTTCATAATGAACGGCGGCAACTTATTAACACTGCAAAAGATACTCGGTCATCAATCTATACAAATGACCATGCGTTATGCACATATAGCACCAGATCACCTGGCAGAAGCGGTCACATACGGGCCTAAGTTTTAGGCTGTAGACACTTTGTAGACACTTGCGAAAAAAGGTACAGCGAGGGAAGGTAAAGCGGAGTGTAACTTATTGATTTAATGGTGGGCCCAGTAGGACTTGAACCTACGACCAAGGGATTATGAGTGCAACCAAACAAACTTTGGGATCGCGCCTGCAACGTGGAAACCAAGCCTTATCAGGGAGTTAGAATTTTCCATGATGTACATTACTTACACTGTTATCCCCCTGTTAGCAGCCAAATGACAACCAAGGAGCGACCATCCTGCAATTTAAAATTGTTATTCTTGGATGAATAATCAACTTGCGCCTAATATTAAAGACTGAAATTTTAATCTTTTCGAGACCGCTTCATTTCGCTAACGATTCCCGCAAAATAATGACCTCCAAAAATGGCAACAGTAGAAGCTGCGATCGTAGTCGAGGCAGTCATTTCACTAGCAACCGTATAACTGCAGACTACAATGACTGCCATTCCTGAGAAATAATTACTGAGTCTTTTTAATCTTTTACGATCATCAGCATTGTATTTATTTCTCTCCACATTTGGCCAGTCCCATGCATAAGCAATACAATTAGCCACCAACTTAGCGACTTTTCCTAATACTTCTTTAATTTCTGGCTTACCTATTACTTTACTCATCTTTATCTCCAATAATATCTCTAGATGCCTGATGAAAAGCAATAAGACCTGCACCATAACTTACTGAGCTTGGCGGCAGTAATGATAAAGCATACGAATTTGCCACGAAGCAGCCCGTACCAAATAGCATAGAACTAACACCTTTTTGAATATCTCTTTTCCTTTTCTTTTTTGGCAAGCGGTCAGAGTAACTTCGCGCGTGCTCTATATTCTTAACGGTTTCACCATGTAATCTTCTAATTTCTGCTACACACTGATCAACGTTATCAACGGGATTATCGTTATCTTCTAAATTTAATTTTGGGTTTTTATCATACTGCTTTTTTATCTCATTTTTATTAGTGCCAAAAAAATGAGATAAATTTATTTCAAGTGCAAGCTCACGTTTCATCAATGAAATAATATCATTATTTTCAAGTAGCCCATCACCAGAAGTGATGACATGCTGAATTCTCTCGCTTACCTTTGGGTGTTCCACAGATGCAATTAAATTATCTCGCGCCCAGTCAAAACGCTGCCTAGAAGCTTCCAGTGAAGGGGATGACGCTGAATACCGACTAAAAGATTTTTGATATTCCTTAAGTGCTTGATATAGCTCGCGAGTAGGCTTGTCCCATGTATACCAATTCATGACTTTTACCCTCTAGAAGAACATTTAAGCGCGCTTCTTCCATCAATGTCATTCGTCGGCCATAGGTCTGCGCGCTACCCTCTGAGATAAAGCATAGTCAGCTTAACAATAAGACACAAGAAAGAATGAAATCTATCAAAGCTAATACAATTGTCACTAACAAAATAAATTGCAAATCTTTGGCAAACCCTCACTTCCATAAACGTTGATTTAAAAAAGGAGCTTTAAGATATTGAAAGTTAATTAAAAAATTGCCTAACGGTAGATACGAACTGCAATTAACGAACTCATCGCCCTGCCCTTCTACGGGTTTACTACAGCGGTGCTTACAAGCCATACCTCAATCAATTGAGTTTCGATATGCTCCATTGCGAATTGTCTTTCGATCCATGTTCAGGGCGCGACGTTTTAACGAGGCCTTAGCTTACCATTAGGCACAATCGCGCCAGCCTTGCTGGGCAAGCGATCTAGCGAGGTGGATAAAGCGAATCGTCAACACATGAAAGCAGCATAGACGATAATTTTAGGTCCGCGTAATCGAAATAAAAACAGCGCGTTACGAACAGCCTACCACCAACTGACAAATATGAGCACTTGCGATCAACGGTGCTCATAACTTATCGTCTGCCTTGTATACTGTATATATCAACAGCTATTCAAGAAGGCGCTTATGTCAGAGAAAACTTACCAGCTGTTAGTTCAGCGTGTGCAGCGGGCAATCAATAGCCCTGGAGCACAGTCGAAACATTGCGTAGAGATAAAGCGTCAGCCACAAGATGCAAAGGACGATTGGACGCGCATGCACTCCGAACTGGGTACTGTCGAGAACGTCACTCTCACAACAATGGATGACGATGCCGAGCATGTGCAGGTTGCATGGAACCCTGAGGAGAGCATGGCATGAGCATGCACCTCTCTATTTTGGGTCGCGTTGACGCCTATGCCCCGCCGTTAAAACTTCCTCTCGCTGCAGGCGAAGTGCGCACCGGTTTTCCTAGTCCTGCTGATGATTATCTGGAAGCTGAGTTAGATCTTGTCGCTCACCTCATTCAACACCCCAGCGCTACGTATTTCCTAAGAGCCAAAGGCACATCGATGACCGGCGCCGGCATCTTCGATGGCGACCTACTAATTGTCGATCGATCACTTAAGCCTAAGCCAGGTCACATAGTCATCATGAGTGTTGACGGTGAGCTTACCTGCAAGAAGTTAGGCAACATCGGCAACCGCCCTTATCTCATCGCCGCCAACCCGGAGTTCCGGCCAATCCCGCTCGATGGTAAAGAATGCCAGGTGTGGGGTGTGGTCACGCATAACGTTCACTCTTTGGCGCCAGGGTTCACCGTATGATCGCACTGGTCGATTGCAATAATTTCTATGTCTCATGCGAGCGAGTGTTTAATCCAAAGCTTGAAGGCCGCCCCGTTGGCGTGATGTCTAACAACGATGGCTGCGTCGTCGCTAGGTCAGCCGAAATAAAGCAATTAGGGGTGCCGATGGGCATGCCTACGCACCAGATCGCCCCGCACATACGCCGCCAGTGTGTACTGCTATCAAGCAATTATGCGCTTTACGGTGATATGAGCCGGCGCGTCACTGACGTTCTCAGTCAGCACACGCCGCACGTTGACGTTTATAGCATTGATGAATCGTTTCTGGGTTTTGAAGGGTTCGAACCTGATACGCTCGAGGAACGCTGCCAGGTCATGCGGCAGCAAGTGAGACGCGATACAGGCATACCGGTGAGTGTCGGCCTGAGTACATCTAAAACACTTGCGAAAATCGCTAACCACCGCGCCAAGAAAGAACCCCACTTCAATGGCGTAGCCATCATGCATCCGGATAGTGACGATACGCGCACTTTTCTTGAGCAATTGCCTGTCACCGAGATTTGGGGTGTGGCTGGCCGGAGTGCTGCCCACCTGAACACACTGGGCATTCAAACGGCATGGCAATTGCGGGAAGCCGCACCTAAGCATCTGCGCAAGCATTTCTCAGTGGTGATGGAGCGAATCGTGTATGAGTTACGCGGTGAAGACTGCATCTCGCTAGATGACATGATACAGCCGAAAAAGCAGATAATGGTGTCACGCTCATTTGGTCGCCTGACTAACAATAGAACCGACTTGCATGAGGCTATTCGCGTGCACACCTCACGCGCTGGCGAGAAGCTACGCCAGCAAAACGGCTTAGCCCAAGCGATCATGGTATTTGTACGCACTAACCGGTTCCGAACTGACCTACCCAGCTTCAACAAATCGCTGGTGGTACCTTTACCCCGCCCGACTGATGACAGCCGTGAGTTAGTTCGTGCTGCGATCGCTGGAATGGAGAGAATATTTAAGGAAGGCATCTGGTATCAAAAATGTGGCGTGATGTTGATGGACCTGTGCGACCACGACAACGAGCAGCTGGGGTTACTGGCTGAGCCTTTGAGCGATGAGAAGCGAGAAAGGAATGAGAAATTAATGGCCACGCTGGATAAGCTGAACCGGGAGCACGGTAAGAATACGGTACGGCTGGGGATGCCCAGGAAGATCAATGCTTGGGAATTGCGTTGCGAGCATCGGTCGCCTAGGTATACTACGAAGTGGGAAGAGTTGGCAGTTGTTAAAACGTAGAGAGCCGTATATGGCTTCAAATTCTTTGGTAAGTATAAGCTAAGAGGCTTTTTCGCTGATACAGCACTGCCCTTAAGCAAGAAAAAAGGCAATGAAATGATAAAGCTAATGATAGGGTTGTTTATACTGTCTTTCCTTTTTAAGGTTTTCTCTTCACCAAAAGGGCATAACCCCTATGCCGCCTCTCAAAAGCAAACCAAAAGAAACAATTACGACGATGATGACGACGATTATTAGTGACCAGACAAATACACCTAATTAAAGTTGCTTGGTGACGGGGGAAAACCATTGCGGATAGTCCGCCGGGTATGCCGTCCTTGGCAATCCAGACTCCCTTCACTATCAAAATGCTTCCCTGTATTGACGCATTCGTCATGCTAATAGCGGCGTCCTTGGCGTCACTCTTAAAACGTAGCAGCTGCTTTTTCGTATTCATGTAGGAAATCAACGACAGTATTTGTAAGTATTCTCTTACAACAGGCGTTAGCCCTTTACCGTTCCTCATGTTTAAAGAGTTGATCCTCTGCTTCATCAGACCGACGTCACCCTCGATTCTATAAGCATTCTCTTAAAGCAGTTACAAAAAAAGCGCCCCACGTATGGGGCGCTTTAAACTCGTGCCTTCCTGGCTTGTGGCCGCCCTTCCTGAGCGTGACATCCGTTTCTACAGTAGCTCTCCTGCCACCGACATACTCACCCTAGCCCATGAGATAGGTAAGTTTTTAATAAATCGGCTATTCCGGGTGCTTCGTGTTCGGCGTTTCCTGGTGAGCTCCGTCCTTCAATGCGCGCATTAGGCCTATATTGCACGAATTGGATCCGACCAAGAGCGTATTGAAATTACAGAAACCCAAGGAAGCGACCATCATTTAAAACTGAAGGTAAATGCTCACCTTTGTAAAACGAAATCTTACTACCATGGCTAACCAAAATAAATTTTTCGGTGTAATAAAATATCGATGCAAGTAGTGGTCACGGCAATCTTTCACCCTGACGAGAGTCTTATTCTCGATGCATCCGATCAATTAGATAGTGAAGACATAGTAAAGTGATTGTACCAAGACTTGAAAGCATCCAAGTGTAAATCACCCAATAGCCACATGAAATCCAATCCAAAGCTGGGCTTTTATAAGCACTGCTTATCGATATTGCTGCGGAAAAAGCTCCACCTAGAAAAATCATTATCGACATGAAAGCGCAATAGCCGAGTAGGATAGAAATAAATCTCCGCCTAGAAATTGGCTCATTTTTTCCGCTATGTCTTTCTTTCAGTGTGGTTGGCTTTCCAGCCATTATATTGTCAAGATTGTTGTTAGGAAAGCTTGTCACTGCAGCAAGCGCCGCAATGTAGAAACCGACAAGCACCCCCATCAAAGTCGTTGCGCTCGCGACAACTTTATCAATATCAACGACTAAATAATTTTTAGCCCACTGATGATAGACAGTAAAAATTACAATCATTATCAATGTCGGGTAAATATATTGAAAGTACAGCAGGTTGTCACCACGAAGGCGGAACAGTGAGAATGCTGTAAATAGGCTCCGAGCATTCACCACAAACCTGCGGCCAATCTTTAGCATCACGCTTCCTCAAGCTCGATAGCTTTTTCGACAAGTTTGGTAACCATGTCGTCGCGGATATTTTTGTAATTTTGGGTAAGCGGAAGTTCGAAGTCGGAGACTTTTTCATTAAGCATAAATGCGTTTTCCAAGGCTTCTTGCGTTACTTCTTCAAGATTGCCATCTCCCATTGTCACTTCGACGGTTTTGACTTGTCCTTCGTCGGATTGCAGCCGCACTAAAAGTTCCTTAGAGTTTGCCTCGACATCTGTCCAGCCACGTACTTTATCAAACCCCAAGCGAAGTAGTCTGCGTGCTCCCTCCGCATCGACTTGGCGACGAACGTCCCATTTGATTTGCCGACTGGTTTCTCTAATCAAATCATCTTCATCCTGCCCTTGTTCCTGAGCCTCATGCCCGATTAGCTGAAGATCAAGGATGGTACCGGAAGTCATGGCCTGTTGGAGTGTTTTCGACTGAAAGCCATCGATTTCAGATTTCCCCCGATAGGTCTTCTCCTCTTCATTCACATCAAAAGTCTTGGGGGTGGCTCTATTTAGAATCCAATTGAAATGCGCTTTTAGGCTGGAAAAGTTGATGCCTGGTACCTTTTCCAATAGCAGAAGATGCCTACCGCTGGCATCGGGCCGTTTTCGGATCAGAACATGCGCACAGTAGTGGGCCCCCTCTGTGTCACGTTTGCCACTATCTCGTGTTTTGTCGGTTTCGAAGTCGTACCAGGCAGTATCCGAGACATCGCGATCTCCAACCTGAGCCAATACGCAATAGTACTGATCTTGATCGCTAATTGGATGGCACCACATCAGGCGTGTCTGACGTTGATATTCGCGTTTTCCCTCAGATTGCTCCTGAGAACCCCGAAGCGCGTTAATCAAGTCCATAAGCTCGTAGGGCGGCGCACCTTCGGGAGAGAGGTTGCGGTTTAGAATTTTAATTTTGCCAACTGAAATCCAGCGGTAATTGGTGGGCAATGCCATAAGTTAACTGGTCCTGTTTTGCTTTAATCATGTTGCAAGGTATCGGCGTTGATAGGCGGCCAGCCTACAGATGACCTCGACGCATCCTGCGCAGGCAAGAGTCGCGCAGTCATTAGCCTTCCGACAAAACTTATTTTTCCACACACGTTTACCCAAGTATCAAGAAGATGCGCGTATCTTTAATATTATCGCATTGCTTGCAAGATACTCAGACGATCTGCACATTTTTGTTAAATACTTCGTCGAGCAGAGAGGGCATAAGCGCATCTATGTCGGCTGCAGACTCGGTGCGAAGCTCCTGGATGCGGCGAGCCTTGGATAGCAGGGCTTCGAACCAAAGCTGAGTTTCCAAGGGTGGTGTAGGCACCTTGATCATTGCCAAGCGCTTCTGGCCGAGCGTGCGGTTCCGGTCTGCGCTGCCGGGGGAGGCAGCTTGAACCTGCTCAATGCCACCGGGGCTCTGAAGGTAGTACCATAGAAAATGCGGGCTCATGATCCGTGAGTCGGGGACACAGGTCAGATAGCGGTGCGATCCGAAACGCCCGTGGTCCTCTGGTCCGGCAACGGCAAAGGCCCCTTCCCATGCCTTGATGTTGCTGAAGACCAGATCTCCGGCCTCAACCTTGAACAGGCTTTGCCAAGTCAGATCGGCACCATTCAACGTCGGCTTATGGAAGATTCCTCGTCCGAATGAGCGTGCTCCGAGTGCGGGGTACTGTTGTGCCACGTCTATTTTGATGGGGCGACGGACTAGCGGGGCAACTTCAGACATGGGTCGCCGGGGGGCGCCGTCGATGCAGCGTGCAAAAGCCTTGGCGAAAAGCTTCTTCATCTCGGCCTCGGCCGCCGCAACGCCCTCGCTCCGCCGAGCGATCAGCTCGGACGTGCGATCCAGTCGCCCGGCGATCCGCTGTTGCTCGTCCAAAGAAGGGAGATCGAGCTTCAGTTTCAAAAAGACATTTTCTTTCAGACGCACTCGGTTGGTCGAACCTTCACTTGCCCGCCTGCATAGATCAACGAATGCTTCGGACCGCGAGTACCACTGCAAATAGCTCGGCAAGATTTTGGTCTCGTCGATCTCGAAGCACGGGAAGTCAGTGCTGACCAAAGCACCATCAAGTTCCGGAGGGACAATTCCAAACGCGCCATGCCTAGCATCAATCCGTGACAGTAGAAACTGACCCGATTTTGCTCTGATCTGCCGTTTCGCGGCGATCGCGGAACCTGCGACCTCTCGGCGAAGAGTAAGCCCCTTACCCCAGAGGCGGACGGTGATCTGCTTGTACGTTTCGCATGGTTTGAGGACGATACAGTCATCCGAGCGAGACAATACGCTTCCAATTTGCACAGACACGGAATCCATCATACATCCCCTGCATATTCGCTGCGCAGTTCATCCATGATCGACAAGATTTCCCGCTCGCGCTGGATGATCGTGTCGACTATCTCGTGCGGCTTGCGATGATCATCGGACTTTTTGGCGTGCGGGTTCTTGACATCAAGGTTGCAAGCGACGACGCGACCCTCCTCGTTTTTCTGGATTAGGGCGGGGCCGTCCACCTTCCAGGCAAACTCGTTCTCCTGCCGGTCGTGCCACCAGTTGAGACAGCCCTGAAACTCCTCGTAGGACATGGGCGCGGTCTTCGAGTATTTCTTGCGGCCTTCGGGGCTGGGCAGCTCGTAATACCAGATGTCGCGCGTGGGGCCGCTGGTGTCGAAGAAGATCAAGTTGGCGGCGATGTCCGTGTAGGGAGCGAAGACGCCCTCCCGCAGGCGAACAACGGTGTGCAAGTTGAACTTCTCCAAAAGGTCAGCCTTGATCCGGGCCGAGATGCCGTCGCCAAAGAGCGTGCCGTTAGGCACGACCACTGCGGCGCGGCCCTTTCCGGCCCGCTTCAGCCGCCGCATAATAAGCTGAAGGAACAGCAGTGCCGTTTCCGCTGTGCGGCGATCCTCAGGAAAGTTGTTGAGGATGCCGACCTCCTCTTCGCCGCCGAAGGGCGGGTTGGTCAGGATGACGTTGACCCGTTGCGCCTCGCCGATTTCATTGAGGCGAAAGCGCAGCGTGTTGCCTGAGTCGATCTTAGGTGCGTGCATACCGTGCAACAGGAGGTTCATCTGCGAGAGCAGGAAGGGCAGCGATTTCGCTTCGCCGCCCATGATGCTCTCTTCCTGCAGGATACGCCGCTTTTCGACGGTATCGGCCTGCGGATCGAGGTGCATGAAAGCTTCAGTCAGGAAGCCGCCAGTGCCGCAGGCCGGATCGAGAATGGTCTCACCCAACTGGGGGTTGGTGACTTCTACCATGAATTTCACTACGGGGCGCGGAGTGTAGAACTCGCCAGAGTCCCCGGCAGCATCGCGCATCTCGCGCAGGAGCGTCTCGTATAGGCGGCCGAGGACATGAACTTCTTCGGAGGAATCGAAGTGGATTCCGTCGATTAGGTTAACCACGTCGCGCAGCAGGTAACCGCTTTCCATCCGGTTACCAAAGCCTTGGAAGACGGTGGCGATCACGTCACGCCGTTCGCGCCGTCCGTTGTCGCCGCGCAAGTTATGCAGATAAGCGAAAAGGCCGGGGCCTTCGCTACCGTCCGGGCGCTCTGCTGTCTCGGCCGTCAAGAAGCTGAGCAGGTCGGGGCCGGTGATACCATCGTCCTCTGCCGCCCAGTCTCGCCAGCGGTAGGGCGGTTCGACGATCGGCTTGTAGTCCTTGCCTGCAAGCTCTGCCCTTCCTTCCTCAATCTTTTCCATGTCGTCAAGAAACTTGAGGAACATGATCCAGGTCAGCATTGGCAGACGATCCAGGTCGCCGTTGAGACCCTTGTCCTTACGCATGATCTTGCGCGCGGACTTGATGATGCTGTCCAGTCGTTGGGCCGTGGTCAGTTGTTTCAGCGAAGCCTTCTTGCCAGCGGTTTTTGCCATGAGGTCATTCCTTCAAATCAGGCAGTGTAGAGCAATCGTTGCAGCTCGGTGACAGCGCTGCGAAGCTCTTGTCTCCCGCCGAAGCGTTGCGCGATTTCTATGACGTTGCCCCATTCATTGAAAGGCGGAACCTCAAGGAGGTCCGGTAGCTTAAATTGGGCACTGCCGTGCTCAGCATATTTGGCGATAACGGCATCAAGGATTTCCCGCGCTTCGGGAGTGTATTGTGCGAGGAATGCACCATGTTCACGCATTAGCCTGTTCGCCCTTTCTCGACGCGTGCGCAGGGGGGTGTTGTAAGCGAGGTGGCACAGTAGGTCGAATGGGTCTGCCTCGGGCATGCCGACAACTTCGGCCAGGCTCTCCAGCTCGATCCCCTTGCCTTCCAGGCGCTCGATGATGTCAGCTCGACGGTCGGGGTCCAGCCAGTCGTTGCGCAGCTCGGAGGCATTCGGGTAAAGCGTTCGGACCTTGTCGCCGGTGTAGTCGCTCAGTTGGCGGCAAGCGAGCTGGGAACCTTCGGAGTCCAGCTCGTAGACGAGGTGCCGGACCACAGAGACTTCACCACCATCGAAGTAGAATTTTCTTGGCAGCCCGTCCGAATCGTCTTCGGGCAGCTCCGTGATGTCTTGATCAGGAAGCTCACCCGGTTCAGGTGATACGTCTTCGCCAAGGCGCTCCTCGACGACAGCGCCGTCCTCGTCGATGATTACTTCTTCTTCGCGAACGGGGTCGCCATCGAAGGCGGGGTCCGCGAACATGCGCGTTGCGGTGCCGGTGTAGTCGATGATGTTGAAGGCAAGCTTTCCGTAGTCCGGGCGCAGTCGGGTCCCACGCCCGATGATCTGCTTGAACTCGGGCATTGAACCAACGACGCGTGCCAGCACGATGTTTTTGCAGGTCGGAGCGTCCACGCCGGTCGTCAGTAGTTGCGACGTCGTCAGGATAACGGGGGTCTGAGTCTCTACGTCTTGAAAACGAGCAAGGTGCCCACGTCCGACCTCCTTTTCGTCGGAGGTCACTCGGCAGACATAGTTCGGGTGCTCACGCATGAGGTCGGCATTGAACTCGGCTAAGAAGCCACGAATTTCGAGCGCGTGTTCCTGATCAACGCAAAAGACGATGGTCTTCGCGAAGCGGTCTGTCTCGGCCATGAAATAACTCAGGTGCTGTGCGATAGCTCTAGTTCGCGCTTTAAGTGCCACGACCCGTTCGAAATCGCCGGTCTGATACTCTGCATCAGGAATTTCACGACCGAACCGATCCATGTCGCCACTGCTTGGCCGCCAACCCGCAGCATCGTAGTCGGTGATGACGCGGTGGACCCGGTATGGCGCCAGAAAACCGTCGGAGATGCCCTGCGCCAAGCTATATTCGTAGATAGGGTCGCCGAAATAGATATAGGTATCGACGTTGTCTTCACGTCGCGGCGTTGCTGTCATGCCGATCTGAGTTGCCGGTTCAAACCAGTCGAGGATTTCTCGCCAGTTGCTATCGCCCCTGGCGCTGCCCCGATGGCACTCGTCGATGATGATCAGATCGAAGTAGTCCCGCGGGTACTCACGATAGAGGCCGGGGCGGTTTTCATCCCGCGCAATCGACTGGTAAATAGCGAAATACATATCTCGGCTTTTGACCGCTTCGCCGCCGCTGATCTTGTGGCGGGCCTCCCCAAACGGGCTGAAGTCCTTAGCCATCGGGTCATCGACTAAAACATTCCTGTCGGCGAGGAAGAGAATCTTGGGTGTCCGGTTTGTGGCCTTTGTGGTCCAGCGGGAATACCAGAGCTTCCAGCAAACCTGGAATGCGATAGATGTTTTCCCGGCACCGGTGCAGAGCGTCAGGAGCGCGCGTTTGCGACCCTGAAGGACAGCCTGAACCGTCCTGTTGACGGCAATCTCTTGATAATATCGGAGCGTTTTGGTGCGATCAGGAAAAGATGGGGTCAGAAGCCTCTCCGCGACTACGGGATCATTTATGTTCTCAGCTTGCTGTAGACGTGTCCAGAGTTCGCTAGGCGTAGGGAAGTCGTGAAGCTCGCGTTCGATGCCAGTGCTGTAGTCGAACTCGACGATGCCCGTACCGTTAGTCGAATAGGCAAACTTGAGGCCCAATATCTCGGCGTAGTCTTTTGCCTGCTGGAGTCCTTCGGATGGACTACTGAACTGAGCCTTGGCTTCGACAACCGCAAGTGGAAAGTCCGGACTATATCGCAGGATATAATCTGCGCGTTTCTGCTTGCCGCGCCGAGCTTTGCCTCCCACGAAGACAATCCGGCCGTCCGTGAAGGACCGCTGCTCACTGATTAAATGAGGGGCGTTATCCCAGCCAGAGGACTGGAGTTTTGGGACAACAAGACGTCGACACGTATCGGCTTCGTTCATAAATTGATTTACTTTCCATTCCCGGAAGGATCCGCGGTTCGCTTCAGTCCTGAGGCTGCCCGCAATATTCACTTGGTTTCTACCGTGCCGCAAAATGCGAAGTCCGACTGACAGGGTATTAATCTCAATGACCCACCCTCATCAGTTCCCAAACAGGGCTTGTTACTTCGATAGTATCAGAAGCTGCGCCAGATATGAGCGCCAGTTTCGCGAAACCTCGCAGTTCATTATTAGTCAGGTTGAATGTTTGAAAAGAGCAGTATTGGACCACTTATCACATCAGGAGGTGCTCCCTACCTCGTCCGCTCCTCCAGTTTGTCGGGATGTTCGGCCGTCTGTAGCCAGCACGCGCTCAAGATAGACGGCGAGCGCATCCAACATCTGCGTACCGCCCTAAGCCGCCTATCGCTCGAGGGCCCCCGTTGCCTCTGATCAGCGCCCAAGCACCACCGGCCACGATCAACAGAAACACTACATTCGGCGCGCGCCGGGCACAGCTCACCAACACCCGTTCGCAATCTAATGCAACCCTCAACCTCGTCTATTAGCGGAGGCTTTTTAGAGTGGTGTCCATAGCGTCAATCGATATAACGTTTCAAGCCATCAATAACACCTATGTTGACAGGATTGTTAAACACCGTAAAACAAAAAACAAACGATGGGCATACTGCTAGGCGTCTACCCTAAAGGTAGACACCTAGCTATTTTCTTTACTAAATCCGTGTTGATCTTAATTAGGCTGCAGCGACAAGCAATATCCGTCGCCCCATCTCTTCACAAAACGCCTCCACTCGCTCTGAAATAGACTGAATCATCGCCTCGTCCCGATAGGCCCGCTTCACGAACAGCGGCATGCCCGGCCAGTAGCTCACAAAGTCGATCCATTCGCGTTCGCTGACCCATAGCCCTCCCTGGCATTGTGGAACATGCTCCTCCGG
>TARA_R110002012_G_scaffold55398_3_pt1 | contig 20711 bp, 17 predicted proteins | sample TARA_R110002012 | Tara Oceans TARA_R110002012 (sample SAMEA4396515) | marine metagenome | biome: Westerlies Biome; feature: [DCM] deep chlorophyll maximum layer (ENVO:01000326); material: water (ENVO:00002006), including particulate matter (ENVO:01000060) such as... | depth 40 m | reverse complement strand
AATCCATTTCTAATTTTCACCAATTAATTATTTGTAATCTCCGCTTGAAAGTAGGGGTAGAAAACAAAAAACCCAACGAGCAGAGCTCGTTAAGGGGTTCATGCTTGCCCAGGATTCCTCTTCTGGGATCACCGCAGATAATCCATTTCTAATTTTCACCAATTAATTATTTGTAATCTCCGCTTGTAAGTAGGGGTAGAAAACAAAAAACCTAACGAGCTGTGCTCGTTAAGGGTTTCACGCTTGCCCCGGATTCCCCCTTGGGATCACCGCAGGTAATCCTTTTTTATCTAATTATTTAGCTGGTGCAATGATATTTAGCTATCAATTATTTGATTGATAGTTACTTTTAATAAGTCTAAACTTTCAGTAAGAATTTGACGATCAATATTTGCCGACAAAATTTCATCACTACTGCGCTGTACAAGCAGTAGTGATAATTGCTCTCTTATAAATAGATGAACGTCTTTATGGGTGTTTTTTATTTCAGAAACAATGTCGCTATTATTTAATAATACGTAAAGTATATCTTCAATATCGTGACTGGTGCGGTAATCTGTACCTCTGCTATTAAATGCTTCAAACTTAGTAGCTATAAATATCGATGGACTAAAAATTTGAATCTCTTGCGTTTTGACTTTTGCTTTGTGGATGTCCTTAAAGCCATATGCATAGCATTTGTTATTACCATTTACAGGGTTATCAATACCATCTGGAATTATATCTACAGGTACTCCTTTAAATATTTTACGCACAATAGAGGTGCTTACTGGGTCTGGATAAAATTTTTGATCCCGTAATTGTTCTTCTATTTTTATCCAATCACTATAATTCTTAACTTTAATAGTAACATCTATATCTTCAGTTACTCTTATTTCATTAATTGCGTGATTATCTGCGTATAAACTCACCACTGCACCGCCTACAAACACCGCTGTCTCCTTGAGTTCCTCAAGTCCAATAGCTACTTGCTCAATTGCGTCTCTATTTTTTTCCTAACTTATCATTTATAGTACCAATAATTTCGTACCATCATTAGTGCTTTTAGCATCAAAAAATAAACGTTCTAAGGCTTTAATAGCCATAGCTTTTTCCCTTGCCCTGCCTACGCGTAAAGTATCTACTAAGGCTAACAATTCATATAAGATTGCGTCACTTTCTACCGCCTTTATAACCGATGGATAAAGAGGTTCTATAGCTTGTCCTCTTAAAGTACCACGGGCTGAGGGCCACACATAATGCTCATTACTCACAATCTGAGAGTTAAGCGGTAGTGCAGAATGTGCTGTTGGTATTCCTTTAACTAATGACCCGGGTTTCTGCGGAAATACATAGGTAATACCACTCTTTAAAAAGTCGAGTAGTGCCAGTTTAAATACCTTCTTTCCAGAAGGGTCAATCAGGCCCGCATATTTTGAACGTACAATAGATTTACTCACCTCAGACTGGCTAATGCCTAATGTGTGTGCCAAATCTAGCTGCTGCCATTTTTCATTATTTATGGCAATAATCTTTAATAATATCACAATGTCTTGCGGACTCATTATTTGTTGTTTATACTTCATAACTTATTATTCCATATTCGAATATGCAATAATAATTAATATATAATTAAAATTCAATAAGTTAATACATAATATTCCATATTCGAATATAGAATACGTTACCTAAGCTATGCTACTACCGCCTACCAACTACCGCCTACCAACTACCGCCTACCCCCTAATTAAGCACCTCCTTATTCACTCCTTTTCTATAGCAGTGTTCTTCACCTAGATATAGCGGATTACCGTGTTTTTCTGACCAGAAGCCTTCTAGTAGATCTTTGGTGATGCATTGATAGACTACGACACCTTTGTAGATGGTCTCGTTATCGCCCTCGTAGTTAAAATTAATCACCAGAATATTATTCTTAAAGAAACCAGTTCCTTGCTGGCGCTGATCACCACTTATTAGCCAAGTAGCAACAATTCTCTTGTGCTCATCTAGCCCTAGTGTGAGTTCGCCCTCATAACCCGCTGCATCTGCACTTTGGTTGCTTCCTGTGATGATGTATGTGCCTGCGAGGTCTTCTATGGTCATTGGTGGATATACTTTCAAAGAGTATTTTCTTCTTTATTTAAATGTTAAGTAAGCTCCTTGTTTATTATATTTTAAAAGTCATGCAAAATATAACTCAGTTAATTTACCCCGTCATCCCTTGTATGAATACCTCTACAAATTCTTTCATCTTCTCAAGTATTCGTTCTCCTATTTCCCTGGCTTTTAATATGCTTGGGCGATTATCAAGACATTTAAAAACTTCATCTCTTATGGGTTCTTGACCGCTATAAATGTATGCGTCAATTAAGGCCTTGAACTGTGCCTTATCTAAATGTTCTTCTTCACAGAGCTTGCCTAAAGCCAATACTTTTTGATCTTGCCAGTACTGCTCAAACTCTTCTTCAATAGCATCTTCATCTTTTATGTGAGGAAGATTTTCATTGATAAATTTCTCTATGAGTTCGCGTTTACTACGAAGCTTAATATCTCCACCTAGTAAATCAATAATTGCTTTTTTCTGTGCCTGAGCTTCGCTTGTATTTGCGTCTTTGAGTTTAGCTAGTAGTTTTAATATATAAGCAACATTAATTCTATCTCTGTGTATTAATTCTAATTCAAAATCAATATCATCGAGGATAGATGTCTTTTCCTTGGCTGTATCACGCTTTACCTTATCATATAAATCTAAATACTTGCCTTTATAATCTTCAAACTCTTTCTCGCTTATATGTAAATCATCCCACTCAAAAGCTGTATAAGATTGCAGCACATTCATGTTTCTAAGCAATCTCCTAAAGGCTTGTACGAAGGCGGCCTCGTCTTCTTCACTAGCCAAATCATTTACACTTTGATATGTTGGAGTAATATCTCTTAGATTTTTTAGTGCTTCGTCAAACTTCGTTGCGATTGCCTCATAATCTGGCATAGTAACGACTTCTATGGCATCTTTGTTTGAGAATAGGGTAATAGCATCATCTGTCGCCTTTTTAAGGTTACGGAAGCATAATATGTTTCCTTGTGACTTCTGATCTCCTAAAGTTCTATTCGTGCGAGAGAACGCTTGTATTAAGCCGTGCTGTTTTAGATTTTTATCAACGTAGAGTGTGTTTACCTTTTTGGCATCAAAACCAGTCAACATCATGTTTACCACAATAACGATATCAAGTCTATCTTTTTCGTCATCAAAGGTGATTTTCTCACGTTCTTTTAGTCGCTTACTAATGTCTTTAAAGTAGTTTTCAAACTGTTGTTGGTCTTTCGTAGTAAAACTCGTGTTATACATTGCATTATAATCTGCAATGTAGTTTTCTAGTTTATCTCGTGTATGGCTTAGTGTATAAGCAGAAGCAGGTTCAGCAGCTTGTGACATTTGATCATCCGGGAGTGCATCTATAGCAAAGTCACTATCCTCATTTGCACCATACGTAAATATCGTGGCAATGCGTAAATCGTGTTCTCCGGCTTCTTTCTTTTGCTGGAAGATGTCGTAGTATTTAATGGCATTATCAATACTACTTACAGCAAATAGACTAGAGTAGTCTTGACCAAAAGTTTTTTGTGAATGTCGAGCAATGATGTAATCTGCAATTTTTGAAAGTCGTTTGGGGTCATTAAAGACCTCTCTTTTATCAATGTCTTCGACTTCAATATCAAAAAAGGCATTACTCTTGTTTTTGTATTTACCTACATATTCAATCCCAAAGCGAAGAACATTCTCGTCTTTAATCGCGTCTGTAATCACGTACTTGTGTAAACAGTTTCCAAATAAATCTTTGGTGGTGCGCTTACCTAAGTCATTTTTTGACGCATTATCTGCAAAAATCGGCGTTCCCGTAAAACCAAAGAGCTGACTATTGGTAAAAAACTCAGTTATTCTACCATGAGTTTTGCCAAACTGCGAACGGTGACACTCATCAAAAATAAATACATAACGCTCATTTTTTATAGGTTCCAATTTATTGCGATAGTGCCCAGAAATTGCATTATTTAATTTTTGAATGGTTGTAATGATTAAGTCTGAATCTTTACGAACACCCTTTTTATCTTTAAAGGTACCTAAGAATTGATTTACTAAACTATTGGTATTATCTGTGGTGTCTACGCTACCTTCTTTGAAGGCATTAAACTCCTTCATGGTTTGATAATCCAGATCTTTACGATCTACTACAAATACTACTTTAGTCACTTCTGGAACTTCCATTAAAATCTGGCTAGCTTTAAAGGAAGTAAGCGTTTTTCCAGAACCGGTAGTGTGCCAGATGTAGCCGTTATCTGTAGTGTTTTGGACTTGTTTAATAATTGCCTCAACAGCATAGTATTGATACGGACGCAGTATCATCATTATTTTATGCGTCTCATTAATTACGATATACTTTGCTATCATTTTACCCAAATGATTTGGGTTCAAGAATTGAGAAGCAAAATCAATAATTTCTGTAATATTTTTATTATTGGTATCTGCCCAAAAGAATGTTTGTTTTACTGATTGCAGTTTGTTATTGGCTAGATATTTAGTGTTACCACCATTACTAATAACGAAAAGCTGGACATATTGAAATAAGCCATGATTGCTCCAAAACGAATGTAGTTGGTAGCGATTTATTTGATTAAAAGCTTCCTTTATCTCAGTCCCTCTACGTTTGAGTTCTATTTGAACTAGAGGTAAGCCATTTACAAGGAGAGTAACGTCATACCTATTTTTATATGAACCTTCTTGCGTAACTTGATTAGTTACTTGAAATAGATTTTTATTCCAGTTTTCTGAATCAAAAAAGCGAACGTAGATGGTTTCTTCTGCTTCTCCCGTTGCGCTAGTACGTATGAAGCTAAAACGGTCTCTTAGTTTTTTAGCCTTTTCAAATACATTGCCTTTAGCTAAATCATTGAGAATTGTATCAAACTCTTTATCCGTATAGCTGTCATTATTGAAAGCTTCCAGTTGTAATTTTAAGTTAGCAACTAGTGCATTTCCATCAGGTATACTCACATTAGTGTACCCCAAGCCAACTAATTGCTTGATGAGCTTATTTTCTAATATCGCTTCAGATTGATGACCCATAACTTACTTATATTTTCTAAATGCTTGTATCGTTTGGTAAATACCATAACCTATAAAAATGCGGCCTATAAAATCCCAGATAAAAAACCATTGTCTTGGGTTTTCATCCACCAGTTTCATGTAGTCTGTTCTATGTGTTGGATTGATGAACTGCACAAAATATCGCCACTGCCAATTTTCATAATTCCAGGTAAAAACAAAATCGCCTATGTGAGACAACGCCAAATTAAAAAAGATGCTAGCGATGGATACGGTAAAGACTAAGCCAAGAAGATATGATGATCCAAACCAATTAGATAAAGCATTTAAGACAAGTACAATTATGTTAGAAATTGGTCTCCAGAATGTATGCCCATTAGCAAGCTTTTTTACTGATTCCTTTAATAAAGTTTTATTCTCCATTACTCTAAAAGGGACGGCATCAATATAATTTTTTTGAGATTCAAGTTGACTTTTTAAGATTCTATATGTTTCTCTTTTGTTCTCTAAAGGTATTAGATGTTCATTTGAAACCGCATTCTCATAAACTGTTTCATAGGCTTTTTGATAACTGTAATTTTTATGATGCTGTTTTAACTCAGCAGAAAGATCCTTATAGATTTTTCCATACGCAGAATAATCATCAAACTGAAAATCAAAAACGCTTAATTCTCCAGCGATAATTGCAAGAGATAAATCAAAACCTTTTTCGGGATCTGTGCCTCGTAAAATCATTAATTTTTCAATTAAAGTATATGTAAATAATACATTTTCTTTAAAATTAACAGCAGAGAAGACAACGATATCTCTAAAATCCGTCTTGTAAAATGTAGTAGGTTTATAGAATGTACAGCTCCAAAAATCTGCCAAGTTATTAAATGTGGTATTTCTAAAGTTAACGTCACCTTTAAAATGACAATTGCGAAAGCGTACTTTACCATCCATTACTGAATCTTCTCCCCACACATCTTTCCTAAAAATACAATTAACAAAAGTGACAACGCAATTTTTATTATGATCACTCGATACATTTACGTTCTCATCAAACGTACAATCATTAAAGGACATATTGTAACCCTTAACTGCAGGCAGACCCCCAAGAGATTCATCATGAATTAACATTTCATCTTTTAAATCAGGTTTATATGGAACATCAATGGCTGATTTAAATAGTGTGTCATGGAATGTATTAGTATTGCTACTAGCAACTAATACAGTATTCGTACTTTCAATAGTTTCTCCTCTCTCCATAACTAAACAAGTAGTTGCTGCAACAATCCTTTTTAAAGGTTTGCGTTATTTAATTTTATTATGAATCTTACAATTATTATAAAACTCATTTAGTTCTTCTTTGATTTTAATGTCATTGAAAGCCTTAATCCATTCTTCATAAGTAAATACATCCACTTTGCATTGTTTAGCACGTTCAATAAGATTATCATCTAATTGATCTTGATTGGTGTTGTTATGTGATTTTACCCTCTCAGTAATTTGTTTTCTAATAGTATCTCTATTAACCAAGTCTATAATGGTTGTACCATCTCTTTTTTTATGATTGAGCTTAGATTCTGGTAATACTATATAAAAGAAAGTATGGCATTCTACTGTCGTATTATGTGCAATGCACGCTACGTTTCTGCTTGCTTGATTAAAATCCTTAGCATTCTTTGTTCCTCTACTCAGTGGGCTCTTCATTTTTGCTTCAATAATTCCAAATTCATTTGCATCTTTTATATCTAGCTTTCCACTAACACTGTAATCAATTTTAAAATCTCCGATTGCAATATCTGGATGGGTGTAGCCTTCTCTATTGGATTTGGCAGAAACAAATGGGCTTGAAATTAAAGCCTCCGATGTCCATCTTTTATTTGTGAAATCTATACCCTTAAAATTTAATTTTTCCTTTACAGAATAATACATTAACATTCTTGTCATCCAACCTTCATTATAAATTGCTGTTGGGTTAACACTAGAACTAGTGTTATTCATTGTTTTTATTATTTCTGAAATGGCCTCCATAATTATAATTTTAAACAAACATTTGCTGCAACAAGCCTTTTTTAAAGGTTTGGGTTTGGGTTATTTGATGAGTTACTGCTTCAATTTTAGTATCAATACTTGATAAATACCTAGCAATTTTTTTTTGTTCTTCTAGTCTTGGGAATTTGTATTTCAATTTAGAAAACTCAGTTTTATTAATTAGTGGAACAGCTTGGACTCCAGCTAATAGTTTAATTCTACTACCAAAAAGCTCTAATAATGAATAAATAAATTCATTCGAATATTCTTTTAAAGCTACTATTGCATTAATTTGTTGGTTAGTAATACAATCTGACCCAGCTTGTGCAACTTTACCGATAGTAGATCCGATACACACAAATAAAACAGCACCTTTTGCAATTTTTCTTCCTTTACTAAACGCTAATTGTGTTATTGAAGTTTTTGTGCTAACAATATATCTACTCGTATTTATATCTGCAGGAGAAACAAATAAATATTCCCCGTTATAATAATTGGGATTTGAAGTTGGTGGCGTACTTCCCGTAATTATCTTCCCCACTTCCCCCAATCGCTTCTCCTCCCAATCAGGAAAGTCCTTCCCATCATCACTTTTAAACCGCAACTGCCCAGAGAACATCTGTTGCATCACGCCTTTTTTATACTGCTCTAGCAATTCTTTTTTTGTGGTGAGCTGCTGTATTTTTTGATCTACCGCACTTAAAAAAGAAGCTATTTTTTGTTGTTCGGGGAGGGATGGAAGATTGAACTTGAATTTATTTATCTCTTTAACAGTAAGCTGAGGTTGAGCACTACCGAATGAAATAGTGCTAACTTGCCTAATCAAGTTAGGAGAGAAGAAATTTATATATATAAATTTTGAACTTATTGCGTCATTCTCATTTCTAATTAGAACCATACCTGAATTGATTCTGAGGTTATCAAAAGGAACACTTTGATCGTAATATGCAATGTGTCCAACTGACCCCCTTGTTGTAAGAACTAAATCTTCTCTTTTTAACTTTCCTTTTCTAAGGATTTCATCCTTTTCTTTTGTAATGAACATTTTATGTTCAAATGAAAAACCTGCCTTTGTTACATTTTTAGCGTTCATAAAAAGACAATATCCCTCAGATTGAAATTCATCACCACTTGGATAATTTGAGCCTCTATCTCCATCAAGAACAACCAAGCTCCAATCTATAAGTTTATTTTTAACCCATTCCCCATCAAACTCTTTAAATCGTAATTCGGGAATGAGTTTACTTCGACTTCGCTCAGCAGAGCGCTTTTCGGTTTTTATAGCTGTTGTGGAAGTACTCATAATTGCACGAAGGATAGAACGGTTTGTTTGAGCTCATCCCGATGGTAATCGGGATAGCGAGTAGTGATAGCCTGACCCATTTCGACTGCGCTCAACGCAGGCGTAGGGTCGTGCCCAAATAATATAAAAGCTTGTTTTTCCATTAAAAAGGAGTGTCTATGCCTAGTTCCTTACAAAAATTTGCTATAGTAGTATCTGTTGTTGCCATGTCTTTATCTATCCCCTTAAGCGCTTTTGATACGGCAGCAAGGTCTACCGCTTCTTCCTCCTCAAAGGTATCTACATAGCGAGGTATGTTAAGGTTATAGTCGTTTTCTGCTATTTCACTTAGGGTAGCTACATAACTATACTTGTCAATAGTAGCGGTAGATCCTTCGGCAGGCTCAGGATGATTGGCATATGCCTTATAGGTGTCCATAAGTTTAGTAATGTCTTCCTCACGCAAGTAGTTTTGCGTTTTTACCTTTTCAAAATGCTGGCTCCCATCTATAAACAGCATGCTGTCTTTATGAACGCGCTCTTTTTTTAGCACTAAAATACAGGTAGGGATACTGGTGCCATAAAAGATATTTGCTGGCAATCCTATCACCGCATCGAGGTAATTGCGGTCTTTAATGAGGTACTTGCGTATGTGACCTTCTGCTCCTCCTCTAAAAAGAACGCCGTGTGGTAGCACCACCGCCATCGTACCGTTATCATCTAGCTGGTGTACCATGTGTTGCACAAAGGCAAAATCTGCCTTAGAGCTAGGTGCTAGTTTGCCATAGTTTGCAAAACGGTCATCACTCATAAATAAGGGGCTTGCGCTCCACTTGGCAGAAAATGGTGGGTTTGCCACAATAGCTTCAAAACGCTGGTCTAGGTGTTGTGGTCGCTCTAGGGTATCTTCATTTTTAATATCAAACCGCTTGTAATGCACATCGTGCATAATCATGTTCATACGGCACAAGTTATAGGTAGTAGGGTTCATCTCTTGCCCGTAGAATGCACTTACTTCTTTTACCCGCTTTGCAACGCGCAATAACAAAGAACCCGACCCGCAGGTAGGGTCATACACAGATTTAAGCCTGTCTTTACCTACGGTGACTAGCTGTGCAAGAATATTAGAGACTTGTTGTGGAGTATAAAACTCGCCTGCTTTTTTACCTGCACCAGAGGCAAACTGACCTATGAGATACTCGTAAGCATCACCTAGTAGGTCACTTTCTGTATTTGCAATATCAAAGTCTATCTCATCAAGATGTGAGAGCACCTTTACAATCAGTTCGTTTTTATCATTTTCTGACTTTCCAAGTTTTGAACTCGTTAAGTCTAGATCTTCAAAGAGATTTCCAAAATCTTCCTCACTCTCAGACCCCATAGTACTTTGCTCTATGTGAGTGAGTACTTTTGCCAGGTCACCTAGGATAAACTGGTGTTTTCCACCTGCGTTTCCCCTACGTGCAAGCTCGCTAAAAAGTTCTGACGGTAATAAGAAATAGCCAAGTTTATCAAGCGCTGCATCTTTAATAGCTTCCATATAGGCAGCTTCTTGCTCATGACCTTCTACTTGCTGGAAGGTGAGACCGTCTGGTTCCAGTATGCGGTTTGCATACATATCCATTTTTGTACTCAGATATTTATAGAATATAAAACCTAATATGTAGTCTCTAAAGTCGTCTGCATCCATCTTCCCACGTAGGGTGTTTGCAATGTTCCAGAGTTGTTGTTCTAATTTCTGTTTAGCGTCTTCGGCCATAATATTGTTATCGGTAGGGTGATGACTTTTTAAAGCTAGCGGTGCGTGATATTATCAAAAACGAAAAGCTCCTCAATTTCAAAAATAGATAATACCATAATTAATAAGCAAGATACTCTTTCTAGTTTGTAAGAAATTACGGTTTTTCCCATAATGGATAAATTTTAAGAAAATTGAGGTATTATTTTTTTCAACAACCTCAATCCTCCCCACCACGCCCCACATACAACTCCACCGCTTTCTTATACTTTATCGCACCCTTCATACTGAGATCATTAATAAATTTATCTAGTTCAGGGTGGTTGCGGGCGGTCCAGGCTACTAGGGAGTCGCGTTCTTGTTGCCACACATCCCAGTTTACATCGATGCAGGTGATTTCTTCTAGCTTAGTGATGTTGCCTTCATGGAGGTATATTTTATGGCTGCAGGTGAGTGGGTTATTCTTTAAAAATTCAAAACGTAGCGAGCTCACGGCTACCGTAGCGATTACTTCCGCGTTGTCATTTTCTATGGAAACCACCTCGAAGGATGGTTTAAATATGGAGTCCCATTTAAAGTGCTCGTAGTAACTTTCTTTGTCAAAGGGCATCACATAATCTCCCGCTGTGATGGTGATGCTATCGCTTATCAAGCTGCTTATTTCTTGGTAGTTTCCTTCGGCAACGGCCCTGTAGTAGGCTGCGACGGTTTCTTGTGAGGTCGCTTCTTTCTGTGTGCATCCCGTGAGTATGCAGAGTAGGGTGAGGAAGAATAGGGTATATTTCATAGCGCGTGATTAGATGAAAACTGCCCTAAATATACCATCTTTTATAGTGCCGTAGCTTGCAAATGAGGTGCTGTTTGTGAGGTGTTTATGGTACGCTTTCGCGAAAGCGTAAAAACTCCACACACCATGAGTCTACAACTATTAAAGGCTTGCATAAAAAAAGCCTTCACTAGCGTTGGGGGAACTAGGAAGGCTCACAGTTATTGGGCAAATACAAGGTGTTGCTACCTGCTTACCACAATAAGACCCGAACGTCTATTTTCTAAATACTGCACCTCTGTACAGCTATCGTTTGCCTCATCACAAATGTGTATGGGCCTAGACTCACCAAAACCTTTTGCACTCTCAATGCGCGAACTCGTGATACCATTTTTAATCAAATAGTCACGGGTAGAGATGGCTCTGTTTTCTGATAAGCAAAGCTTTTTGTGGTTTATGAGATGTTTTTTAAAATCTGCTGTGTTGTGGTGATTAAGTGTGTGCGTTTTTGCTCACTGTAGGCATCTGTATGCGCCCTGCCAAAACTTCCTTTATCATTATCAAAATAATCACCGCTATGGCTCGCATAGCTAGGGTTTGTAGCTAGGTCTTGTAAAATAGTCGCTCCTTTATCTGCTGGTGACCAGTGGTGACCGTAGGCTTCTTTTACCATATTTGTATTAAGTAAAGAACCTGGGTTTACAGGGATAACCGTAAGTGCTGGCTCTTGTAACGCGAGGTAAAAGCTCCACATTAATAAAGCAAGCTTACTCTGTGCGTAGGTCTCCTGCTGGATCTCTTCTTTAGTACCTGCTAGCACGCTATCTATAACAGATGACTGCGCTGCAGAGCTCAAGTTGATAATGCGCGTGTGCTCGCCTTTTTTAAGGAGGTCGAGTAGGGAAGTGGTGAGCAGGTAAGGCGCTATGTAATTTACCGCCATACGCATATCAAGCCCATCTGTCGTAAACAGCTCGCGGCTTTTAAAAACCCCTGCATTATTTATGAGTACATCTAGTGTTGTGAGTTTTTCTTTTACCTCACTAGCCATAGCACGCACTGCTGCCATACTAGAAAAATCTGCAACAAAACCGTCTATGTGGTCATTGTGAGATTCGGCTTTTATGGTGGCGATGGTCTCTGCTACTTTTGTAGTATTACGACCGTGTATGTACAGGGTATGTCCCTGTTTTGCTAGCTGTATGGCGGCTAGTTTACCTATGCCGTCAGTACTTCCAGTGATTAATATGGTCTTGCTCATTCCTATATGTTTATGTTGATGAAAACTGGCAATAGTTGTTTTGCCAGTTCTTTTAATTTTATTCTTGTTCTAAGATAATAATTACGGCTACGTTTCTTAAAAAGGTGCAGCGGTATCTTTAGGACCATCAGCTAAACTCCATCGCTGGCGAGCGGTTACACTTTCTAAAGCAACATCTTTAATGGTGTCGCTGTTGCTAATATTTCCGTAGCTGCTATTACTACCACGTGGTATTTGCATACGGTCTCCATATAACCACACTACTAAATTACTACGTTGCCCACTTGTAATGGGGTGCGTTGCGTGTGGCACATTACCGCTATGGATGATTGCTTTACCCGGCTCAAATATAGCTTGTACCGTTTTCCCTGAAGCTTTATCATAAAAATCAACCTCAGATCCTGTAAACTTTTCATCTGGTAAGTTGATATTGATATTCAACGTAGCTGCAGAGGCATCGGTATGTGCGTGTAAATCCTTGTCTTTATCTGGATTGTACTGGATTGAAAAACCAAAAGTCTGATTGTCATAACCGTAAGTTCCTAATAACAAACGCGCTATTGGGCGCATAAAACGGTCCATCATATCATTATAAAATGCCTGAAAATTAGGTGCTGCCAGATGACCTTCAGAACGAGGGTCTAACATCATTCCATATCGGTTTAATTGAATACCATAAGGTGCACGTTTTGGCACTCCTGAGTTTGCTACAGCTTCTAGATAGTTTCGAAAATCTGCTAAACGATCTAGATCAAAAAACTGTACTACATAAACACCAGGTATAATTTCTTCCCACAAATCGGCAACAGCAGATTCTTTTTCTGGGTTTTCCCAAGCGTCTTTAATTGCTTTACGTAATCGTGGGTCTAGCAAGGTTTCGTCAGGAACTAATAAATCATCTTTGTTTTCTATTTCCCATTCTGCCCAAGCAGCTTCTAGTACTTTGCGATTTTCGTTCCAAAATTGAGAAACAGATGGATCGCGTCTTAATGATAATTCTCGTGATGGTACTTCTAAAGCACGAGCTTCTGCAAGTGCTTTTTTATGTTCTATGGTACTCATAATTATATGTTTTACGTATAGCTACTGCTATTATATTTTATATTTATAACAGAACTGCGCACAAATGGCTGTTGGCTTTGGTAGTTAAAATGATGGTTGTTGTAAAAAGCAAAGTTCTGTATTTTTTAAACCTTAAACATCTATAAAATAGATGTTTAAGGTTTGAGTGCTGCCATGATAAGCCTATGGATGAGGTCTTAGTTAGTTACAACTACTTTACCTATTGCTTTACCACTCTCTAGTCTTGCATAAGCATCACCTACATTATCTAGTGCAAATGTGCTGTCTACAAGAGGTACTAGTGCTTTGTCTTGTGCGATATTGCTTAGCTCTTTTAAAATCGCTCCGTGCTCTTCTCGCTTGTAGTTGTGTAACATAGGGATGAGCATAAACACAACGTGTAGTGATAACCCTTTAAAGTGTGCTGGAGTAAGATCTAGGTTGCACATAGATACTGTAGTAGCAATTTGTGCATTAAGTGCTGCTGCCTCAAAAGACTTTGTAAGGTTATCTGCACCTACGGTATCATAAATAAGGTCAAAACCTGCGCCATCTGTATATTTTGCTACATATGATTCAACTGTTTCTTCTTTATAGTTAATTGCCGTTGCTCCATATCCTTCTATAATCTTTTGTTGCTCTGGTCCTCCACAAGTAGCATATACATCTGCTCCAAAGTGAATAGCTAGTTGTACCGCTACGTGGCCTACACCTCCAGAACCTCCATGTACGAGTACTTTTTGACCTTTTTTAATCCCCGCGCGTATCAATCCTTCATAAGCAGTAATTGCCACAAGTGGTAGTGATGCTGCCTCAGTCATAGATAAGTTGGCAGCTTTGTGAACAATAAGTTTACTGTCTGCCACGATATATTCGGCTAGCGTACCTTGTAAGTCGGCAAGGCCACCTACACAACCGTACACTTCGTCGCCTACTTTAAAGTCATGTACACCTTCACCTACTGCTTCTATCACTCCTGCAAAGTCCATTCCTAATATAGCTGGTGCTGCTGGTGATAGCGGTAGGTCTGATCCCATCTTGCGTATCATGGTGTCTACCGTGTTCACACTAGAGGCTGCAATCTTGATACTCACGTGACCTGGAGTTACTGCTGGTTTTGCTACTTCGCTTGCTGTGAATGCGGCATTCTCACCGTATTCGTTGATAATCATTGCTTTCATATATGCTTTCTTTTATAGTTTGTGGTTTTCTTTGATGGTACAAAGGTAGTGGGATAGGTCGCTGTTTTATTTGTATATAAAATGGTTAATTAGGTATAAATAGAGGTTATTAAGTGAGTTATGATATTTTTAATGCTATAAAACCCTAAATTTGTCCCTAAATCATACTACTATGCAAGTATTAGAAGCTTATAAACCTTTTGAAATACAAGAAATGGAGTTATCTGAGTGGAAACAACGCCCAGTTAAAAACAACTTTTTTGAACTTGTGCTTATAGAAAGTGGAGAGGGTACGCAGTGTATTAATTACAACCTCTACGATTATAAAAAGGATAGTATCTTTTTACTACCTCCCTTAAAGTGTCACTCTTTTAATATAGAGAAGCGTACAAAATTTGTCTTTTTAAAGTTTACCAATTCGTTTTTTAAAAGCTCTAATAAAATGACGCTGGATAAGTCTGAGTGGTTTAAAGAAGCCGCCTACATCTTATCTAACTACAACCAGCTGCCTGGCGATATCATTAAAAGTGATGCAGATAGGGAGCATCTAAAACAGCTTACGGCAATTATTTTAAGAGAGACTAGAAACTATGGAGAGGTCTCTGTATCGCTTATCTCAAGTCTTATGGTAAGTATCTTAGAAGTGGTTATTAGAAATATAAAAAAAGGGAGTCACTATGAGATTGTAAATACAACAACTGATGATAGAGCAACAAATATGCTCACCTACATCAACGAGAACATTGCAAAAAGTGAATTACTTAAAGTAGATAGACTTGCAGAAACATTTATGATGTCTGCCACCTATGTAAGTGAGTTTTTTAGAAAACAGGTAGGGATGTCCTTGCGTGAGTATATTATGAAAGCCAAACTTAGACTGGTAGAGATACGTCTTCTCAACTCAGATTTCACCCTCACTGAAATTGCAGATGAGCTAGGCTTTACAGACGTAAGTCACCTTTCAAAAACATTTAAACGCTATACAGGTACTTCTGTAAGAGACTTTAAAAACGCAGGGGAGTATATGCTACTTAAAAGAGCCTCTTGCGCTGTGAGTGCTTAAGACTTGCTCGTTTGTTATAACCAATCAAATATTTCTGTATGAGTGGTACGCTTTCGCGAAAGCGTAAAAACTCCACACACCATGAGTCTACAACTATTAAAGGCTTGCATAAAAATAAGCCTTCACTAGCGTTGGGGGAACTAGGAAGGCTTACAGTCATTGGGTAAATAACAAGGTGTTGCTACCTGCTAACCACAATAAAATCTGAACGTCTATTTTCTAAATACTGCACCTCTGTACAGCTATCGTCTGCCTCATCACAAATGTGTATGGGCCTTGATTCACCAAACCCTTTTGCACTCTCAATGCGCGAACTCGTGATACCGTTTTTAATCAAATAGTCTCGGGTAGAGATGGCTCTATTTTCTGATAACGTCTGATTATATGACGCTCCACCACGTTGATCTGTGTGGGATTCTATCTTGATGATAAGCGCCGGATATTCGTTCATAATATCAATAATGCGCTGAAGCTGTTGTGCGGCAAATATGTTGATCGCATAACGGTTAGACTCAAAATTAATAGGGTTGATTTTAATCTTTTCTATCTCACCATCTGTAACAAAAATGTCTGAAAGGTTAGCCAGTTTAAAATCTACAAAGTTAATAAGCCCATTAGGCTCTGTGCCTGTGTTTAAGTCCAGCTCATCTTTTGAGTAGCCTATTTTTGATGCCTTAATATTGTATTTGATATTGCAACCCATCTGTAGGGTGTAGGTTCCTGCCGCGTCGGTAAGTGTTTCGGCTACTTGCTTATTGTTAGTATCATAAGCGATGATAGTCACTGCTGGTAATGGTGCTCCTGTTTGTGAGTCTGTAACGGTTCCTTCTAAGGTCTGGAAGCACTCACCGCGATCATATATAAAGGAGTAAATATCATCGTCGCCTTTACCGCCTTCTCTGTTTGAGCTAAAGTAACCTTCATTTTTAGTGTTACTTGCCACATACGCAAAGTCGTCTGCATTGCTATTAATACCAAGGCCGAGGTTGCGAGCATTACTGTAAATGCCGTCTCTAAGCTGCGCTTTGTAAATATCAAGGCCGCCAAAACCTACGTGACCCTTAGAGGCAAAATAGAGTTCTTTGTTTTTTACAAAAGGGAAAAAGTCATCATATGGTGTGTTTACCGCATCACCTAGATTGCGAGGTGTGGAGAGTGAGCCATCTGCTCGTATGTCACACACATAAATATCTGCACGGCCATAACCACCCGGCATGTCTGATACAAAATACAGCTGACTACCATTTGTAGTTACAAAAGGCTGCCCTATGGAATAGCCATTACCATTAATGGGAAGTTCCTCCTTGTCAAATTTGTCTTTATTAATCTGCACGCGGTAGAGCTTAAAGAAGTTTCTCTTATTCTTTGTATAAATCTTACGCGATCCAGATTGTGCACTTGAAGCATAGACCAGTGTTTGGTCATTATTATAAAAAGTAGCCGTGGCGTCGTGATACTGGGTTTCTAGCTCTTCATTAAAAAGCTTAACATTGGAGTAGGTGCCAGTACTATCTATCGTGGCTTCATAAAGTGATAGGTAAGGAGTGTTATCTCTTTTGTAAATTTTATTTTCTTCATCATTGCGAGCCGTTGAGAACACCAGTTTATTCTTATATAAGGATCCGCCAAAATCTGCATAGCTAGAGTTAATATCAAGATTTGTAATCTGATAGAGCGTGTCATTTGCTAGAATGTCATTAAACCTAGACTTTTCTTCATAGTATCTGTTGAGCTCTTTGTCTTTTTTGGATAGTTTTAAATAGCCTACATAAAAATTATCTGCCGTATCATACTTTTTTAAGAAGCGTAGTACATCAAAATACTGCCAGATATGTGCAGGCTCCATCGTGTATCCTAGTGCTTCAAAGGTTTTCTTGTAAGCAATCTCTGCACGTTCATAATTCTTAAGGTTATAATGCGTGTCTGCAATATGCTGCCAGGTGGTAGGCGCTATCTTCTCTGAGTCATTGAGGTGCTCATCATAAAGTACTGCAGCATCTGCATACATATGTCTGTCATAAAGCTCATCTGCTTTTTTTAAATCATTCTGTGCATAACTAGAACATACACACATCATGAATAAAATATATAGTGATTTCTTCATAGTAGTTTGATATTAAAAGAATCTAGGTGAGAATGACATTCCCTTTTTCTTAAACAAAGAGAATTTTAAAATAACTTCATGGGTACCATCATTATAATTTGTGAACTCTGTAGTTGCATAATCAAAAGAATAACCTAAAAACAGATTGTCAGAAATTTGAAAACCAGCCAGCGCACTTACCGCAGCATCCACTTGATAACTAGCACCTACGGTGAGCTTGTCATGAAAAAGAAAATTGGCCGAAAGGTTATATCGCAACGGACTACCATTTACATAATTTACAAGTGCAGCTGGTTTAAAGCGTATGTTATCACTTAAGCCAAACACATAACCCGCGGTGAGGTACGATTGGCGCTCATCTGCCACGACAGCTTCCTCCACATTATCATAATACTCATCACTAAAAAAGTCAGGCACCGAGACTCCTACATACCAATTATATTTATACAAAAAGGCACCAGCTCCTAGCGTTGCCAGCAGTCTGTTATCTACATTATTTGTGAGTAGGGGATCACCTTGGTTTACAAACTCCCCTTTAGAAAAATCTACATTGAGTAACTGAGCACCTGCTTTTATCCCAAATGCGAGGTTGAGATCTCTATCCAACTGAATATTATAAGAGAAATTCCCATCAAAGTTGAATCTTTCGGCAGGACCATTTACGTCTTTAGTGACATTGACTCCTAGTCCTACGCGCTCCGTGAGCGGAGTTTCAACACTGAGATTATAAGTCTCAGGTGCGCCATCAAAACCAGCCCACTGAGAACGATATATCCCCACCACATTCAACCCTTCTGAAGATCCTGCATATGCTGGATTTATAGCCATGGTATTATACATGTACTGTGTATAGTTAGGCGCTTGTTGTGCATCCATGTGTATGCTTACACAACACATAATAAGTACTAAGTAAATGTTATATATTTTAAACATAGTCGTTGTTTTTAAGTTAGATTGTTAAAGTGCAATGTATACCCATCCCGTAAGCGGCTCACTGCCATCATTTAAGTCTAAGATGTAATAGTAGGTAGACGATGGAAGACCATCGTTTTCATTTACAGTACCATTAGAAGTAGAAGTTCCTCTCCACACATTTGCATAGCCGTCCATTTCATAGACCATATTTCCAGCTCGATTGTAAATTTTCAAGTTGTTTTCTGGATATGATTCAATACAGCGTATGGTAAAAGTGTCATTAAAGCCATCACCATTGGGTGAGAATTCATTAAACACTTTAATGCAACTTGGCGTGATATCAACTTGCGATACATTGTTAGTAAGATCACTATCCATAGGACTAGACTGCGTGATGGTCGCGATATTTAAATAATCTCCATCCTCTAGCACTACAGCGCTTATCGCTAACTCCACAGTTGCATTAGCCACCACCGAAGGAATAAGCCAAACACCAGTTGCATTATCATAAGTCCCACTATCTGTCACCGCCGATATAAATTGCAATCCAGAAGGTAATAAGTCTTCCACCTCAACATCTGTAAAGTCTGTGTCGCCTGCATTAGTCACCATAATAGTATACACAACCTCCGTGTTGAGCTGTGGCAAGGCATTATTTACCATTTTAAGAATCGTAAGATCAGAACAAGAAGCTACCTCAACGTCTAGCGTAGCATCTGCGAGAGGCATACAACTATTGGAAGACTCATAATTTACAGCAACAGATTGTTCGCCAAGTTCGTCCCATGTCACAGTCACAAAATCATCTGTGAGATCGCCACCAGTGATGATTGTTCCTCCAGAAGAAATGGTCCATAAATAACCACTCATATCTGACTCAGTCTGGTAAGTGATTTCGTTACCCACACAAGTCATGTCAGTACTGCTCGTAATGCTCGCACTAGCGATCTCATCTATCGTAATACTTACCTCTAGACGAGTGCTACTCTCACAGCCATTATTTACAAGAGCTCCGTAGTAATTACCAGAAACTAAAAGTGCATCTGCTGCCAATGGACTGCCGCCAGTAGCTTGAGCATACCATATTACGTCCGGTTCATTCACTTCAATATCACTTACGGTAGCCATAACATCTACACAAAATGACTGCGTGGTAGCTGTAGTAGTAGGCGTAGGCGTACTGATTACAGTCACTGTAATCGCCAGTCTGCTTGCACTCTCAATACCGTTTGTAACAAGTGCCGCATAGTAAATTGTGTTGTCCATCAATGCAGTATCGGTGGTTAAAACTGTTCCGCCAGAAGCACTGAGGTACCAACTTACAGTGGTCTCATTTACTTGAATATCTGCAATTGTAGGGTTTTCGCTTTCGCAAAAAAGTTGCTGGTCATAATCTGTCGTTACGATACCAGATTGTATAGTAAGCTCATCTACAGTCATATCTGATGCCAAATTACCTGCCAAATCCTCTGCAGTGGCTTGTACATCGTACGTCCCTTCTGCTAGCTCGTTTTCATCAGGAATCTGTAAGTTCCAAGTATCATCACCATTATCGGTAAGGTTTCCATCACTTTCCATATATGTGTTTCCATCTACAATGATGGAAAGCATATCATCAGAATCTGCAGTTCCTGTAATCATTGGAGTAGTGTCACTCGTTTCTTGAGGAGTCACGGTAGGCGTAATAGGAGCAGTGGTGTCAACCGTCAACTCATTAGTAGTTACATCTGATGCCAAGTTTCCAGTCATATCTTGAGTTGTGGCCTGTACATCATATACACCATCTGCAATGTCATTAGCTCCTGGAATTTGCAAGCTCCATGTATTATCACCATGATCGGTAAGATGTCCATCGTTTTCTACATACGTTGCATTGTCTACAATCACTGTCAGCTCATCTTCCGAATCTGCAGTACCCTCAATAAGTGGGGTCGTATCTGTCGTTATTTGAGAGATTACCGTTGGAATAGTAGGAGCGTTCGTATCGATTATCAATTCGTCGGTTGTAATATCAGAAGCAGTATTTCCAACCGTATCTTCCACAGAAGCCTCGACATTATACGTTCCATCTGGCAGTTCACTTCCATCTGGTATTTGTAAGCTCCACGTATCATCTCCGTTATCGATGAGGTTTCCATCACCTTCGGTGAAGGTTACTCCGTTTACAATTACCATCAGCTCATCATCAGAATCTGCTGTTCCTGTAATCAGCGGCGTGGTGTCATTCGTAGTTTGAGTAA
>TARA_R110002012_G_scaffold69171_1_pt1 | contig 20769 bp, 36 predicted proteins | sample TARA_R110002012 | Tara Oceans TARA_R110002012 (sample SAMEA4396515) | marine metagenome | biome: Westerlies Biome; feature: [DCM] deep chlorophyll maximum layer (ENVO:01000326); material: water (ENVO:00002006), including particulate matter (ENVO:01000060) such as... | depth 40 m | reverse complement strand
GATCATTCAAATCAAAAATCTCTAGAAATGCCCGGCATGGTTGTAACCAACTTTGCATTATCAGCAGATAGTGCAACAGAAGGTGGTAGATATAAATTTTCAGCTACGTTGCAATCCGGAGTTAAACCTGATTTAGCTGAAGCAAGTACAGTAGCTGGAAACAATATATATGCAAACACAACAGATTGTTTTTTAAGTAGTGGAAGTGGAATTAAAGTTTTTAATACAGATGTTATACTTCAAAATTTTACAGCCACAATAGATAGTCCAGCAGTATTTACTGGATTTTCATCAACTGGGTATCAACAAGTTAGTAGAAGTGCTGAAACAGCAGTTACAGCCGAAACAACAGTTAAATACGATGGCAATACAAAAGGATTTATTAATTCATTTGATACTCAAGCAACTGCACTAAGTGGCAATATGTTTGTAATTACAAATAATAATGCTTTTGGATTAGATATGCAAAACGGAGTATTAACAAATGTTGCTTATAATGAAGGTGACATAATGATGCTTGATGTTGCAATGAAAGCTGTTGATGATGGAACAGATGATTTAATAACATTTGACATAACAGCATAATGAAGTTATCTACAGGTAAAGAGGTTAAGTTAAAAGAAATGTCAGTTGATGATATTGATTATTGTAATGATGTACCTCAAATGCGATATGAAGGAACTGAAGTTGTAGCTATCACTAATTTAGCAAAAGCAAGAACTGCTTGGATTCGTAAAGGTGTTGAGGGTGTTGATGATAAATTTATCAAAGCACTTTCTGAAGATGAAAAAAATGAATTATCATTGGCTGTGCAAGAGCATCAACGCTTGGGGGAGTAGAATCCCTCACTCTAGAAACCAACTTCTTATTAGATAAAAGATGTGAGGGGTGTATGCATCACGAATACCCCTATAAGGCTCAAATTCCTGTCTTAATCGAAGGTAAATATGAGACTAGAACATTTACATCAGATGATGAAGTTTGGGATGTTATTCGGCTAATAATAGACGAAACCAAAGAAGAAAATAAAAAGGGTGGAAGTTTCAATATCGCTAAATCGGTAATGACACAACTACCCTTTTTTGCTTGTACCAATGTAATGGTAAATGAAAATGCACAAAAAGATATATCAAGATTTATGTACGCAAGGCAATTTAAAATATCTCCATATAAAGGGAGCTATGGAGATCAACCTAGAAAGTGGGTAGAAAAAAGTTTTCTGTTAACAAATTTAATAGAAAGACAAAAATCAAAGGCAATTAAAAATGGCTAAAAATATAGTAACTGTAGAATTTAAAGGAGATAGTGCAAGTTTAACTCAAGCAATTTCAAAACTAGATGAAGCAACTAAAAAATTATTAAATACTCAATCTAAAATACGAGACTTTAACGATAGAATAGTTAAAAGCAACAATAGTAATAAGAACTCTCTTAAAAATTTAAGAGTTCAACTTCAGTTAAAAAATAAAAGTTTAAAAGATTTAAACATACCTTTGAAAACTTATAAAGAAGCATTAGGTGGAAGTAGGCTTGCTATAGCTAGAATAAGACAAGCAACTAAAAAACATATTAAAGATTTAAAAAGACAAAGAAAAGGTATTCTTGAAACTGAGCATGGAACAAGAATACTTGGTGGTTCATTTGCAGTTTTACGTTCTAAAATGTTGCTTGCTAGTTTTGGTGCTGGATTATTTGGAGCATCTATAGGCAGGTTAACAAAGTTATATGGAGAACAAGAACAGGCAGAAAAAAAATTAGAAACAGCTTTAGGAAGAAGATCAAATGCTTTAATGGCTTTTGCATCTGCACAACAAAAAGTAACTGCTTTTGGAGATGAAGAAACATTAGTTGCTATGTCATTAGTAGGTGCATATACTGATAATGAAAAAGCTATTGCTAGAATAACTAAAGCATCTATGGATTTAGCATCTGCTAAAGGAATGGATTTAAATTCTGCTATAGATTTAGTTTCAAAATCAATATTTTCTTCAACTAATGCTATGTCAAGATATGGAATAGAAATTAAAGGAACGCAAGGAACAGTTGAAAGACTTGAAAGTGCTACTGAAAATATTTCTCAATTATATGGTGGGCAAGCATTTGCTCAAGCAGAAACATTTAATGGTGCTATGATTCAAATGCGTAATGCTGTTGGAGATACAGGTGAAGTTTTAGGTTCAATATTTGCACCTGCTGTTTTACTTGGAGCAAGATCAATTCAAAGTTTTGCTGAGTCTATTAGTATAAAAAAAATAAAAGAATTTTCAACAGCTTTAGGAATTGTCTCTACAGGATTTGTTATATATAAATCTAAAGCAATTATTGCATCTATAGCAACTTTAAGATTTGGAAAAGCATTAAAATTATCAGGTATAGGTTTAGCTGTAGCTGGATTAACAATAGTAATTGATAAACTTGGAATTTTTAATGCAGATGCAGAAGCTCTACTAGAAACATTAAAAGAATTAAATGGAGAAATAGGTGATATAGGTGGAAATAAGGCAATAAAAGCTAGAATACTGTCACAAGAAAGAGAATTGTTTATTCTTGGAGAAAAACTAAGATTTCAAAAAGATGGAATTAGTGTATCAGAAGAACAAAAATTACTAAGACTTGAAGAACAAAAAACTTTTGAAGATGCAGAAAATAATTTAATAAGCGATTTTGAAAAAAGAAAAAAAATACTTAATCTTAAAATGCAAGAAATAAAATTAGAAGATGATTTTAAAAATGCAAAACTGCAATCTGCTAGTGCTATTACTGGTGCATTATCAGGTTTAAATACTGTTGCTCAAGGCAATGCAAAAATTTCTAAAGCATTAGCAATTACTCAAGCTGTTATTGATACTTATGCAGGAGCAAATAAGGCTTTTGCTCAAGGTGGGGTTCTTGGATTTGTTACTGGGTCAGCTATAATAGCACAGGGATTAGCAAACGTAGCTCAAATGGAATCTCAAAAACTTAGTACATTTGAACAAGGTGGTTTAGTTGGTGGTCGTAGACATTCACAAGGCGGAACTATGATTGAAGCAGAGCAAGGTGAATTTGTTATGTCAAGAAGTGCAGTAGAATCTATTGGGGTAGAGGCAATGAATCAAATTAATCAAGGTAGTGGTACAGGTATAACTTTAAATATATCAGCTCCATTAGTAGATGAAACAGTAGTAGAAGCAATTATACCAGCAATACAAAGAGCGCAAAGGATGAACTTAGCATAATGGCATTTGGATCAGAAATAGACTCATCAAGTATTAATGAAAATTGGTTATTTGAAATAGCAGGTACTAGTAGTGTTACTTTAAGATTTGCTTTTTCAGACTGTACAGTATCAAGTAATTTTTATTATGGAGTAATATTAAATAAACCAACTATTAGAGAGTCAATTAATTTAAAAAACTCTACTGCAAAAACATCTAATGTTTCTATAGATATTCCTGATTTTCAATATAGTGATTCATTGATTAGCGAAGTATTGTTTGGAGGTTCATCTTATTTTATAAACAGAGTTGTAACAGTTAAATCAATGATTAACAATGCTACTCCAAGTGTAATAGGATATTTTAGACTAATAAGTATATCTAGAACTATTAATAAAATTTCTTTAGAAATGGCAAGTCATCGTCCGTGGGATTTTGTAGATTTTCCTACTAAAAAAACAGCAAGAAATAATTATGTTCCTATAGCTTATGGTAATTATACAAAGAATACTAATACTTCTTATGCCTCTCCTCAGTTTGCTAAAACTTTAACTAGCACCGATTACTACCCTTGCCTCTATGAACAAAGTAGATCAGGTAGGCAAGAGTTTACTGCATCAATAGTTGATAGGTCTACTAATGCAGAATTAGCTTTTTATGACTCAGGATTAGATGTTCTTATCCCTTTTACTAATCCTATATCTGATACTTTTGCTAGGTTTTCTGAAAACTTTGTATCTACTTGTGAAAAATATTTTAGAAGAGGCTTTGCTTATCGAGCAGATGCACATGAAGATCATCATAGCGTATGGTCAAATGAAACAAATGCTTACGATTCAAGCGTATCTTCTTTTGCTACATACGATCAAACAACTCTTTTACAAACATCAAATAGTGGGGTTGTGACTGTTGATGAAAGTAACACGGATATAGATTTTTCTTTTCCAAAACCAGTTGGTAAATTAAACAATGCAGTAATAAAAATAGAACTTACTATCTATACTATTCATGGTAGCAATTTTGATACAGGTAATGATGATTTTAATTTAAAAGTTTATGTAGATTGGGCAGGTGGAACGAATTTTGGAGATGCTTTATTTCATAGAGCAGATAATACCGATAATGGAACACAAGAAAATGTAACTTTATCTAAAACATATACAATAGCAGATGATGCAAGTTTTCCTGATACTATAAAAATGGCTATTGAGTGGAATGCAAGAGATGTAGCAAATTTTGGTAACCCATCTGCACAATGGAGTCAACAAGTACGAGTTTATATAAAAGATGTTACTGTTACTGCTGATGTTATAAATGAAGAAGCAGATATTGAATTTGCATATATAGGTGCTGATGGATTGCCAGCTACAGGATGGAATAGTGGAAATGCTATTACCGAAGTACATGAAGCACATAGAGATATTTTATACAGATTTGCTGACATGACTACTGCATCAGGAAGTGTAGATGGATGGAGTGATTTAGATAGTTCAAAAGATTGGGGAGTAAGATATTGGAGATACGAACTAACATCATTAAAAGATGTATTAGAAAAACTTCAATATGAAGGTGGTTTTATTTTTAGATTTAAACAAGGAAACACATCTGCTCCTCAATATATTCACATAAAAGATAGCTATAGTAGTTCAGATATAGATTATACAATTACTAAAAATGATCTTAAATCTGCTATATCTAACATAAGTCCATTAGCTGATTTAGTAACTAGAATGAATATAAATTACGAAAAACACCCTACAGGGAAAAGATACATAACAAGCAAAACAGCATCATCTACAACTGTTAGAACAAACTATAATATAAGCTCTAAAGAAAATGTATTAGATGTCAACTTAGATGCTTATGTATCTCCTGCTATAACTGAATATGATGGCAGTACCCTTGTAGAGAATGCTAATCCAAATGATAATTTTTTTGCATACTATTACAACATAATTGGTGTTCCTAGAATAGAAATTAGTGGAGAGATAGTTAACTCTAAATTTTATAATTTAGACGTAGGTGATTTAATAAATTTTTCTGATATGCACCCTGAAAAAGTATTTAATGAAGCATATACTAATAAAGTATTTATGGTAACATCTATTAATAGAAAAATAGGTAATTTAAATTTTAAAGCAAGAGAAATAGGCGCAACAAGTTAAAATTCAAGTATAAGGAATATTAAATATGGCAAATATGAATATTAGAACTCCAGTATTTTATCCTGATAGAATAAGACATTTAAGAACTAGAGGAGCAACATCAGATAGTGTAGGTGCTAGTCAAGTTATAAAAACTGGAACTGGATTTATTAATTTTCAAACTGGAAGCATAGGATCATTACATAATGGAAAGCCATTAGACTTATGCTCTTTTGATACAAGTGGAGATACTGATGGTCATGTATTATTTAAGTATAACATGGGAACAGGTAATTGGCGAACTACTTTTTTTACAATACTAAATCATAACTTAGTAAGTTGTGAAGGTAAAATAAGAATATGGTTTGGAGATGCTTCAAGTGATATTGAAGGACAAACAGAAGCTGACGATGTATTAGGGTCTGTTAATTCAACTGAAGTTTTAAACGCAGGAACAGTAGAGATTGGTGGCAATAAAAGTGTTCATGTTCATCCTACAGCAGATGGTACAACTATTGTAAAAATTGTCAATACTAGTGATAGTTCAGATTTTACAGGACAACAATATATGGCTGTTCAATTTGAAGGGAATGCAAGTAATGGCGGTAATCATACAGGAAATTTTCATTTTAATGGCTCTACAGATTTAACTGTAGGTGGAATAGAAATTGGAGAAATATATACAATGCCAGTTGCTCCTGATCTTAATGTTAAGAGATCAATTATATACGACAGCACGACAATTCAAAAATCATTAGGTGGTCAAAAATACGCTAATATATCATCATTTGGAAGAACGGCTAGTTCAACTAGTAAGTCTCCATTTAATACTACTGCTGATTTTAAAAAACCAATGAGTGGAAGAATATCTTATGATATGTCTTTTTCTTATCTACAAAGCACAGATGTTATGCCTGATGAATATGGTCAAATACAATTTACTGATGATTCATTTGTTGGAGATGTATGGTCAATAACAGAAGGCAATCTTCATCCATTTGTTTTTTCAATAGACTCAACAAGTATAGGATCAAATGCTGAATCTGAATTTATATATGCTAGGTTTGCTCAAAATTCATTAACAATGGATCAAGTAGCTCCTGATGTATTTAATATAAAATTTAAGATTGAAGAAGAGTTTTAGGATCAGGTATAACAATATTCAAATCAACAGCAGACCATCTTATTAAACGCTCTATAAATTTAGCAAATTCTTTTGTTGACAGGGTTTTAGTGCTTTCTATGTTGAAATGATTTTTAATTGTAGCGTGCATTTCTTGTTCTGTATATCCTAATTCTTCGCCTAGTATATCTACAATTTTCCAATAGTAGTTATTTTGCTGTGCTGACCTAACACCTGTTTCTTTAAGTTCTATGTAGAACTCGCCTTGTAATTTAGATATTACCTTATCAAACTCTAATTTGTTTAATAAGGACATTTTACCATTTTCTATTTTACAAGCAAATCGCATTTTGGACATATCTTAGCATCCCATAGCTTTATATCAGAGGAACTCCACAGCTCCCCTTCAAACATATTCCATTTTTTACGACATTGAGGACACCACCATAAATCTTCATCTGCTCTGATTTCATCTGTTTTATGGTTTTCTCTAAATCGTTTTTCTATAACATGGCTATCTAGGGCATCAATAACCCATTGAATAGACTCAAAGCTCTCTTTGTTGTTTTTCGGCAATTATCCCACCTAATAATAATAAATAATTTCTTGCATCCTGTATTCTGCCTGTGATCGGTTCTTCCGATGCCTCTTTGCCATTTAGCACAAAGTTTCTTATCGAATCCATGTGCTTTAGTAAATAAATAAGAGCAACCTGCTCTGCATTTAAACCCATCCTATCCCCAATGCTTTTAAAGTTTTTAAACTTATCTTCATCAGAGACTGTGTACTCTTCACCTTTAACAAGCATAAGTCTATTTTCTTCTTCCTGCATAGACTTTGCCCACCTCATAAACTCAGATACTTTCATTGAACTTCATCTAGAACGTATATTAAATATTCTTTCATGTGTTTTAGTTTTCGATCTAAAATATGAAGTCTCCATGTCATTAACGCCCATAAAACAATCCAAAATAAATTGGCAAGTAAGACATCAAAAGCCTGAGTTTGCAATACTTCCTCTAAGTAATGTAAGATCATTTTATCTCCTTTTTATTTAGTTAAGCTCTTAACAATTTTTTTGCCCCAGTTTAGTTTAAGTGCCAACCTAACCATTTATCATTTTAATCATTTTTTCGTTAACAAACAAACTTAACGCCATTTCCTATTTGCTTATGTGTTCTGCTCATAGGATTGATTATTTGATTATTGGGGCAAATTTTAAACATCTAATTCATTTGCCATGTCATTTATGCAACTTACACAGACTTGCTTACTGCAAGTAGAACAAGTAGTGATCTTGTCTAAATCACCCATAACATTATTTACTATTTTACTAATAGCAGATAACTCTTTTTGCAATCCAGTTCTTGACAAATCTGACATCTCTAATTCTGTATGATTCCAAATTCTACTAATTTTATTTCTTATTCTCTCTATATCTTTCATATTTGTTCTCCTTTCTATATGAAATTAATAAATACATTACCTAAAAGTCAAATGATTTCTGCTGAAGTTTCAATGCGATCTCCTCATAATCTGCATCTGCAAATTTTACTATTGTATTCTTTCTTTCTTTTACTGTTTCGTACCATTGGATGCCACGCTTTTCAACTGCCCACTCAACAAACTCAGCAGGAGTTTTGTGAGCAGAGAATTTTGAGGAGAACACATGGCATCCAACGCAGAGACAAAAACCATTATCGGCATCCCAACGAACAGACCTGATAGATCGTGAGTAGAAATGATGTGCATTGAGGGGTTTTGTTTTGTGGCAATATTCGCACATCCCATATTCTTTTATCTTGTCTGCCCATAGTTTATCTAGCTTTTTTGATAATGATTTTTTCACAGACCATTAAAATGGAAAATTATCTTTTTCGCCTATTTCTTCAGGCTTAGGACTAGGTACTACAGTAGGTTCAACTGAAGCTCCACTTTCTAAAACATCAAGCAAAGACATCATGTTACCTTCTATCACAATTAACTCAGCACTTGTTAATAAGGAATCTTTTTTACTTACTAATTCCATAGCTAATTTTAAGCAAACTTGCTTATGTATATCGTGAGTTCTAGCATCAACTTTAACATTTGGTTTTACTTTTCCTTGTGGAGTAGCATTCCAAACAGATTTTCCCGGAGCATACTCATCCTTAGAAATATCAACTATCGTACCTGCTCCAAAAGTTAATAAGATTTCATGTAGTCTTTTTGAGTTAACAAACATACTATGATTCTGATTATCTTTTTTAATATTGTAAATCCAATAGTTTCCATACGTTCCATCTTTTGTTTCTGTAGCGTGCTTAACTATTTCAACAATATTGCTTGAATCTTTTGATAATTTATATATATTATTTTCCATTTTTTTCCTTTGCTTTTAATACTAGTTTTACTGATTCTGTAATATCTTTATAGCCTATAACTTCAACTGAATCCTCTTTATAGTTCTCAACACTAGCACACTCTAAGTATGGATTCCTAGCTTTAAACATATCTAGATATTCTTCTATTCCCTCAAAGAGATCATCCATCGTTTGCCTAACTACAGTATACTCACCTTCGGTGTATTCATCATACCCATCCCAACATATAGTTGCCATATATACATCCTGACTAATCAACTGGAATCACCTTGCAGTTATTACGCTCAAGAAGTTTAACGACCATAATTCTGATTGCATCTATTTCCTCTTGTGTTATGTCATCAGGAAACTCTACTCTGAATTTTCCTTGTGATGGTTTAACTAACTTCATATTTGTTCTCCTTTGATGTTTGAAGTTAATGAATTATAATTATATAATTCAAATACTATCCTTTAATTAATTCACCCCATAAAGATGTTTTACCATCTACTATTTGAACCATGTGAACTGTAAAGAAACCTGAGTAATAAAAATCAACAATAGCAAATGCGTGTTGCCAGTTATGTTGCCTGTTACCTAGCCAAGCATTTGACTCTGCACTCATGTCTTTTAAACAACCGATTGACCAAGCAGATTTGACACCATCAATATGAGTAACTGAAGATTGTTGGATGTCGTGATGGTGTCCATACATAACATTACCGCCAAGACGAAGGAGATGGTTACGAGTATGACTAATCCCAGCGAAATGATGTCCATGATAAAAGTTGAGCTTTCCAATTTTAAGCATCTTGCCCAACTTATGGTATTTATAACCACGATCTCCCAGTTTAATAGCGTTTTTAACCAAAAAATCCTTAGCAAGGTAGGGATTTTCTTCAACAAATCTGTTAAGCCAGTCCTCATGGTTACCTTCAATAAAATGCCTCTCTTTTACGTTTGCTTTATCTAATGATTCATCAATTATATCCATTCCTTTATTTACTTCTTCAATTTCTTTCGTAACAAATGGTAATTGATATTCTAGTGGGGGTCTTTTCTTCTTCTTCCATTGCCAATGAGAAACTGACTCCCATTCCCCAGTATCTCCGAGATCAATATAACCATCAGGTTTTATAATCTCAATAGCCTGACAAACAACACTTATAGCCTTCATATCTGCCATAGGAAAATGTTTATCAGGTGTTACTATATACCTTTTAACTTTCATAATTTCTCCTTAAACATATTATATTGATAATATATTTCATTTTCAGTTTCATTTACTTTATTGAAATCATTTGTTCCACAAAATCCATTGCACTCCATTAACGGCTTAACCTCTCTGCCCTTCATATCATCTAGGCATTTATTTTCAGGATATTCTGGATGTTTTTTTAAAAAAACTAAATTATTATTTGTTTTTTTCGCTTTACTAGATTGATCTTTCAACATGGTTACAGGTTGATTTTTTTTATTAGTAATATAATGCTCTATATCAGCCATTTTATCAAATTTTTCAGGAAATTCATTTTGAATTTTTTTCCAATATCCGATCCCACCTTGAACACATCCTGTTTTAAAACAATTATTATTTCTAAATCCTAATTTGTACATAGAAGGAATTTCAATTTTTTTATTTTTAAAAAATTCAATACATTTTTCTTTTGTATATCCAAACATAAGTAAAGGAAAAATTGCATTAACTTTATGATGGTTTATCTTTAATGATAAAGCTCTATTAAATTCCTTTGAATTAAATTCAAATCCGAAAACTTGATATTTAAATGAATTTATTTTTTCCCATTTTTCTCTAACTAATCTTTTTAATTGATAAGAGCAAATTGCACCATAAGAAACATTTAAAGATAAGTGTTTTTTCCAAACATCTTCTATTGATAAATATTTATCTCCTAATGCTGTGATAGTATTAATTTTTTTGCCATATAGTTTTTCACAATCTTTTTTAAATCTGTAAGTATCGTCATCTTCATTTTTTGTATCTATCATTATAAAATTGCATCTATCAATACCAAATAAATCAATAGACAAGTAACAAGCAACGGCAGAGGTTACCCCTCCACTCCACCAGCAAACTATATCATTCATAATTCCTCCGATCTTAGCCACTTTTCCAATGCATGATCCCATTGCTGATAGTTAGCTTGATTGTTATTGTACTTGACCCATATTTGATCAAATTCTTCCCAAAGTCTTTTTCTCATGTGTCTAGCTGTACGCTCTGCACTTTGATTGTTAACTTTATCATTATCTATGGCTAACAATCTATCAGAAAAGATTTTCTTTAAATTCTTCGATGTACTCACTATATTTACCTCTTTTAATATCATATTTCAACTTACAAGGCTTACCTTGATTCGGCTTACCATTTTTATATTGAAACCTAATTTTATGCACATGGATACCTGCATAGTCCTCATCTTCTGATTTATGCCTATGTACTGTAATTGCATTATCGCATTTATTAAACCAATTAGCTGATCCTGATATATCATAAGGACTTGGAACAACTGGCTTTCTATCTATTCCATTCTCCATCTTTCTAGGGTGAGCAACTACCCAAATATGCATCTCATTCATTTTAGCAAAAGCACTTAACTGGGCAAGTACTCTTGATACATATAAAGTTTCATTCTCGCCATCTCCAAATTTATGTTCAAGTGTATTCCACGGATCGACAATAAGTCCATTAAGACCAAATCTAAAATTCAATACCTTAGCCTGCTCCATAATAGATTCTATTGTTATACAATCCTCTTGAGTTCCTATAAACTTTATATGATCATTTAATATCTTCATAGAATTTCTAGCAGTTGCCTCGCTCATTTTATCATCACCCCAAAATGGTTGCCCTGTAAATTTACCAACCAATTTTAATAAATGATGTTTTACTGGAAAATTCTCTGCTGAAAATATACCAAACTTCCATCCATATAATTGAACCATATTAATCATTACTGCATCCATCCATTCAGATTTACCCATATTTGGTACACCAGTAACCACAGTAACCTCACTAGGGCTAACTAAATAATGAGGGTCTACTGATGCCCAACCAGTTGATAAACCTTTAGAATCAGGCTTTAATAATAAGTCAATAGCATCTTCTTCGACATCCTGAACCATTACAACGCCATCTATTGGATAAGGATGTGCATTACTTACTACATCTTGTACTTTATCTTCTCCATGTTTTATGAGTACATCATTCATATCCTTACACCCATCAGGATATATCACTCTAAAGCATTTTTCACGCCCTATACGCCTACTTAATTCATCACGCAGGGTTTTACCTGCCCCATCAGAATCTGTGCATAATATGACAGTTTCTGCTTTCATTAAATGTTCTTCTGCTGACAATAGGTAACTAAACTTTTTATCACTTGGTTTACTTCCCACAGCAGGTGCGCCATCAGGAACAGAAACAACATTAGTGAACCCTGATTGAATCAAAGATAAAGTGTCCATTTCACCTTCAGTTATAATAATGGTTTCCATACCAATCATTGAATCGAATCTATAAAAACATTTTTCAGCATTTTTAGATTGTCTAAACTTCTTATCTCCAGTTCTCGATTTTATATTAACTACTTCTCCATCTTTATAAAATGGAAATTGAATCCATCTGTTTTCATATCCTATTTTTTCAGAATCAATTACTTGCCTACTTATGCCACGATCTTCAAACCATTGATAAACATTCTCAGGTAAGTTTGTTGTGGGTGGTTTTGGTTTCTTGATTGGTGTAATATTTTTAAGAGTCTTAACTTTTTTCAACGAACCCTTCCATCCGCAATGATGACAATGCCAAATGCCTTCATCCACATTTACTGATAAACACGGATCAGATGTATTCCTTCGACTCTTAGAACATTTAGGACATTGAGTCTTTACTTGTCCTGATGTATCCTTAATAAAAATTCCATTCTCCTCAAAAGTCATTTTTATCTCCCTCTTTCAATTAAGTTATATGCGTGTAAAATATTATTAAATTTTATAATTCCATTACCAGCTTTTTCTTTTAATGGTTTAACTGATAACAAATGCTTATGCCAAAAATTATCGTGTAATGCCCAATACAATACTTTCTTAATTGTTTGGTAGTCTATTTTTTCCTTTGTAATTAAATGATAAATAGTATTTACTGATTCATTGAATACCTTTTCTGTTTTCCAATCCTTAACAACATCAGGAAACCTAGAACTCTGAGTCTTGTAAAAATAAGTTACTATCTCTTTTAAAAATGCCAACTGCTTTTCAGATATGCCACTATGTAAACTAAATTTATTCTTCTTATCAGAAGTGTATATATAACTTATATTATTTTCTAATAATATAGATTGCTTGGCATTTAAGGGGGTGTCCTCTTCAGAAGCGCTTGTGATGGGCATATTTAAACCAACCCCATTAGATTTCTCGCTATGGGTAGATTCTAGTTTTCTCATTACCCCTATCGAAAACTCGTGGGGGGTAAGGCTAATATATCGCTTTTTAAATCTATTAGTATTCTCTTCATTTTCAATGATAACTTTTATAAATCCATAACCTCTCAGTTCATTCATAAGCTGTGAAATACTTGTCTTAGATAGGCTTAAAACTTTGCTAAAATAAATATTATTTTTTACGCAGTAGCCACTTTGTTCAATGGTAGCCGTAATCTCAGAATATAAAAGTTTTGCATTTGCTCTGATCTTAGGGTGATGCCTTAGTATTGATGGAATAAATCCATAATTGCCAAAATTCATATTTTCTCCTTTTTAAAATTAGGTAGAGTAGGAATGAAACCCTACCTAATTTGCCCTACTTAACCCTTGTAACTTAAACAATTAATATGATCCCTGCAAGGGTTTTAAACAACGATCATAATATGTGCATTTCTTCCCTTCAATGACTTGACATTTTTTATTTACATAATCAGAGTCAATCCATTGAGAAAGTTTCTCATTAATTATAATACCATCGCAAATATGACCAGTATTATAATTTGCACATTCCTTTTTTATAAAGGTGTTAATGCTTTTTTTTTCTCTGTTCATTCTTAACATTTACTTTACCTTTCTTTTTTATTTTCTTTTTCATTGGATACGGCATTATTTTAATCTCCAACAATGTTCAGGTTTTCCATAGCTACCTATTTTCTTTTTGCTTATTTTTTCAAGTTTACCATCTCTTGTTAAATTAGACAATGCTCTTCTAATTGATGTCAATGGTGTTTTTTTAAAAAAGTTGCTAAAAATATCAGTAGGACTTAAAGGTATTTGATGATTCTTAAATATCTCTAATATCTTTTGTTCTTGGCTTATTGTTTTCTTATGAGATGTTTTTAATTCATCTCCTTTTAGGTTTGTTGTATTATAATAACTCATTGTTTCTCCTTTTATTTTACTGAATACAAGATAAAATCTTGTAATTTCTTTTTTGCTATTGGTTTACCTGAGCATTTAGCACAAGTCGTTCTCTGCTTTCCAAATGATGGAAAATTTTCATAATATGTATAGCCTTTACCTTCAGCACTATACCTTATATTACTTAAATCTATGTTCTCCCAACATTTCTTACATTTAGTGCAGAATTTAATTGTTTTATCTGCTCTTGTCGCATCATGTTGATGTACTACATCCATACTAGCCATTTGTTTCTCCTTTAGTTAAGCTCTTAACTTTTTGTATTCATTTTGAGCAAACTTCTCTGCTCGTTGTTCCCACTTATTATCATCGTGAAAATCTAATCCACTATGCAAAGCCATTTGACTTGCTTGATTGTATTTCTTGAGATACTTTTTTAAACCTAGCCTCTTACGATCTAAAGCATGGCATATCTCGTGTAACAATGTTATAGTAAATTCTTTTTTAGTTTGTTGGGGGTTTAATATAATAACATCTTCCTCAGCAACGTATTGACCTTTTATCTGAAAGGCATACGTCACAAAAAACATTGTTTCTAAATCATAGCTTTTTATTATGCTATCTATTTCATCCAACTTTAATTGCATTATGCTTCCGTGTACCATATTATCTCCAATACCTAACATTTTTCAGAGCTTCTTCTCTATAAAACTCTAATCTATGGTTAAGAATATTAATCTCTGTTTTAAGTTTTGCCACCCATAAAATAGGTAGGCAAAATATAAAACCTATTATAATTGTAAGTATAAAAGTCATTTGTTCTCCTCTAGTTAATTTGAAATTATATATACTAAATATAAAAGTCAAGCTATATTTCACCCTTTATAATTTGTGAAATAGTCTCCAATTTATAAAGTAATGTTTTAGGTTCGCCATCTATACCAAAATATTTTTTTACATCTTTTATATTAAAGTTTTTATGTGGCTTAATACCTTTAAGAAAAATTTTTAAAGCACCTTTTGTAACTGTCAAATTATAAATGCCTTTATTAGTGCCACAGAAATTTGTTGCAACCAAATCAACATCTTTTAAAAATTGACAATCTTGATTTATCTCTATTTTTTCCATTTTGTAATTAACTCCTTTTAATATTTAATTATTTATTGTCTGCTAATGTTTTTAATTGCTGAAACTTCTAAGGTAATATCCTCTATTTTTTCTAGTTCTTCCTGACTTATCTTATGTCCAAATAGATCATTTAAAATATATTCAAATTCAATTCCATATTTACGCTCAAAATCTGATTTATATAATGTTATCTCTTCAGTATAAAAACCTTTTTTAAGTTCTTTTATTTTTTTATTGCTTAGTATTTTTTTCATTATATTCCTTTATCTGTTATAATATGTTAATAAATAGTAATTAATTCCAATTAATATAATTAATAAAATATATTGCATTACTTACCTCCGAATAATTTTAAACCTATATATCGAAATAATAAAAACCCAAATAACATAAATAATAATTCAATCATAGTAATTAACATTTTAACTCCCATATTTTAAAAGTTTAATTGCTGTATTTATTAGAATTATTAATTCGTGATCTTTTGGCAAATGCTGATTTCTTTCTAGAAAATCATCTAATTCAATATAATTATCTGCATTACCGTCTATTAGATGAATCCTATCTTGTTTATTTTCAACCTTTGATTTTATAAGCTCTTGAATTGATATAAGGGCAATCCATCCAATAAAATAACTAGATACCCCTTTAATTGCTTGGATTGTTTTTAAAGCGTGTTTCATTTTCTTTTCTCCTTTTTAAAAAAATGATTTTCTGTTTTTAAATTCATCGGCAAAAGTTAAGGATTTAACTTTTTTACCAATCTTTTCAACTTTGTAAATCTTATTAATTCTATGCTTTCTTCCTTTTGTCCAATCTTCCACAATACCATTTTTTAGGGTTAAAACGTGCCTAGAAACGCCTAAAATGTAAGTACCCTTGCCTAAGTATGATGAGCAATTATTTACAGTTAAAAAGCAATTATTAAGGCTTTTTTCGTTGGTTTCTGTATTAATAAAATATGATCCTTTTGTATTATATTTTTTTTCTTTTAAAAAGGTTGTGATTTTGTAGCCGTAATCCTTAGCAATTTCTTTTATAATTTTTCTCATCCAATACCCTCTATTTCTTTTTCTTCCATGCTTAAAGAAATAGGTTTGCATTTCTTCGAAAGGAACATCAAAAGCAATAGACGAAGCCACAACAGTACAGCAATTTTTGTCTAGTTTATAAGCTGTTGAATTTTCAATAGTTTTATAGTCCATTTTATCTCCTCAATTTGGTTTCTATATACCCTCAAAAAATTGAGGGTTTCATCAGGTTACCATCCTGATTCATCAGTATAGATTTATTTTTTTAGTTTTATTTCCATTGTCAATCCTTTCTCTTTGAATGTTTCTAAAACTTCATCCTTAAAACTTTCAGCAGTTCCTTGTGAAGCTGAGAAACTTAAAAGGTCTTTTGTAGTTTTATTATGATTGTCTAGTAATTTCATTAACTCTTCTTGGAATGATTTTTCCTTGCTTGGCTTTTTAGATTCGATTATAACTCTGAATTTTCCGAGATCATTTTCGTTATGCTGAGAAAGATATTTTTCGTCTTTATTTTCTCCGATCATTGTTTTTTTAACTTTCTTAATGGTTAAAGACTTATTTTTCTTCTCCTCTCCTAATAGTAGCTCCTGAACAGTTTTTTCCTTAATAAGGGTTTGGAGTCTAGTTTTAATCCATTTTTTCGCCTTGTCAATTTTTTCATCTTGACCGCTTTCAAATAGTTTATTGAGTTCCTTAGTTAATAGAGTTTCATTGGTCTTTTTATCTCTAGTAAATAAATCCTGCTGTATTATTTGAGTCATAGAAAACTCTTCATTTACTTGTGTTATACCTGCTTCAATTACCGCCTTAATGTTTTTAAGACTTGGCTTTTTTGCGCTTGTTAAGGTAGCAACACCATTTTTTGTTTTTGACATTGTTTATTCTCCTTTATGTTTATTATTTATCCTATTAACTGTGTATTGCCTGAAGTTAATGCTATTGCATCCTGACAAAACAGTTTAGCAATTCTTTTCAACTCTGATTTGTTAAGAAACTCATTTGAAGAAAAAACAAAGGTTTGGTTTTCTTCTTTTATTTCTTTTCCTATAGCATCTGTCCAAACTCCATTACCTGAACTATTGACAAAAATTTCTCCATTATGTGAGTCTATAAAAGATTCTATACAGCTTTTAAATCCTTCCCATCTGTGATTTGATAAAGGCTTGTTTCCAATATTTCTACCTATAGTTAATGTATGAGTCGTAGGATTTACCAATTTAGGTTTAAACCCTTTTTTATTTACTTGTTTAATTGTGTTTAGGTCTAACATTTTGTTATCTCCTTGTGGCTCTCGCCATTGTTAATTAATTGATTAAATATCATACCAATAACTTTATACTATTTGAATTAATAAGCAAGTAAAAAAAGGTTAAGAGCTTAACTATTTTCTATTCATTATATATGTAATAGCTAAAAACTTTAGTTTTTTAGCTGAATTAATGTGAGTTAATTCTATTATTTACTTATCAATTCACAATGCCCTTATTTGGCTCTAAATGGTATCTATTTAACATTATTCTAGCCATTCATACATTTACATTAAAAAAAGTTTTTATGGCTTTCTAGCCTATGTTTACGGCTTTACTTCTCAGAGAAACGCTCAAAAAGTGCGAGGTAAATCCTCATACAACTAATCAACAACAAATACAAGTAATATCTATATAGAGTACTAATATTTAATTGGCATTAATTCTCTATTGTCAAGACTTATTTTTTTTAATGATTGGAACTTAAATTGTATAACACCAAACCACTCACAAAAGCAATAAATAATAATCCTTATCCCATTTTACAAAACTAATGAGCGTTTTAAGCGTTTGTATATTAAAGAATGTGAGCGTTATGAGCGTTAAGGGGTGAGGGCGTATGAGCGTTTTGAGCGTTGTAACATAGCCTGTACCACATAAAATGAGTTATAGGAAAGTCCATGAATTTATTTTTTAAAAAAAAATCCAAAAGAAGTTCCAAAACCCTTGTATAACAGTAAGAAGTTCCGTATAATATACCATAATGAGTGTTAATATACCATCTAAGATCAAGCCTTCAATGGTTGTCGCCATAGACCTTTTGGTTAATGATCCTGAAGCTAAGATAACAGATATTGCAGAAAAAGCAGGTGTTACTAGAGCTACTATACATAATTGGCTTAAAGACCCTGAGTTTGTAGAAGTATTCTATCAGAAGTATATGGTTACTTTTGGTTCTAGGTTGCCAACTGTATTAAATAGTATGGTTAGAGAAGCAGAAGCAGGTAATGTACAAGCTGGTAGGCTAGTGTTAGAACATTCAGGAAAACTTATTAAAAGAGTAGAGGTAAATAACCATCAAAGTCCTTTTGAAAAGTTTTTAAGTTCTCAGGTAGCTGATATGGAAGAAGTTGAAGCTGTAGATGTTGAGTTTGACAATATAGAAGTATTACCTCAAAGACCTATTATACCTGATAAGCCTATTACTAAAGGGGAATCAGCTCGCCAAAAAAAGAAACTAGATAAAAAGAATGAGAAACGTAGGGAAGCTAGGCATTGGAGACAAAGAGCTAAGGCAGTAGGTATCGAAAGCTCAAAAACAGGTAGGCAAACACCAGCACAAAGAAAAGATTGGCAGGACAAAATAATAAAAAGAGAAAAAGCACTTAACCTTTCTTAATAAATGTCTTAACATCGTAAGACTTACACTCAGGACATTCTTGTTCTCTATCAGCTTGAACAGCTAATACTTCCCACATCCATTGGCATTGAAGGCAAAAACAATTTAGTATTTTAAATTTTTTCATATTAAAACAGTATCATCTATGTCCATATCATCAGGCACTAACTGACAGTAGCAATTATCTTTACAAAGACTCCACCCTGATCCGGGCATACCTTTTCTTTCCCATCCTTCCCAAGTATCAACTTTACCTGCAACAGTTATGCAGTCGTCACAGGGGTTTTTAGATACAGTAACCCATCTTAGGCTTTGCCCCATTTCTCCAGCTCTGCGGAATGCTTGATTAATTCCTCCCACAATTCCGTGTTTAATTGCGTTGCTAAGTTCTCCAAAGATTCTTCCGTTGGATTCAAGGTCTTGGCTAAGAACTCTAATAATTGATTGTTCATCAAGACCAGCTTTTCTAAGCCGATCAACTTCTTTTCCAATTCTTTGATTGAAGATTCTTGAGTCGTAAGACATTCGAGAAGCAAGCGCAGTAAATAATCGTCTATCCTGTTCATCTAAATTATCTTTTTCATTTGCCATAATATAATTCCAATAGTTTACTTAATACAATGTTTATTATTTTTTTAACGCTTTATTTACATTTTTAATAAATTCTTTATCTATTTTTTTCTTATTACCTTCAGTAGTTCCTATAAAATCTTTTACATTGGTATCAGGTTTAACAGGATATCGCCCTTTGTGATGTTTAAATCCATATTCTTTAATAGATAAAGTATTACCCTTGCTTTTTAATGTTTTATACATTTTACCAGTATTAAATAGTGCTTTTTTTCCTTCACGATATGAACCTTTACCTAATTTTAAAGGTGTTCCATCATTTCCAATACGCCTATCTATATTATTCCTTGTGCCTTTAACTGAATCTTTAGCATATCCTTTTAAATAGTTATTAATAACATTAGGCATTTGTTTTGTGAGTTTATTGAAACTAAAATTAGTCTTTATTTTTAACTTCACCCCAAAACTCCTCTCCTAATTTTTTAGCTTCAAGATATTTATTAATATTTTCTAATATTGCTCTTTCAGCTTGTTCTTCTGCCCATTTTACTGGATCATTCATAACATCTTTTAAAGTTCCTGTAAATTTAAAATCTACATTATTAATTTTGTCCAGCTTCCTTACGGACTTTTTCAAAGATTGACTGAGTGCTTTCTTGCTCATTAACTCCCCTATTTTCATTTATAATGTTTTGTGCTTGTTCTACTGTTAAGTCTTTATTTTCCCTAACCATTATTTTGGCTCTAGTTGTAAGATTGTTTTGAATATCAAATTGATCTTTAAGAATTTGATCTTGAATTGTTTTAGGATATTCAACTTCTTCAAAGTCAACTCCAAATTCTTCAGGTAAAGATATGCCATTGTATTCAGCTATGATGCGTTCTACTCTGTAAAAGTCTTTTTCGTATAATCTCCATAAAGCAATATCATCATAGTAATCTTCTTTTCTTTCCATATCTTTAATCATTAAGGAAATACCACTAGGAACTTCTCCACCTGATTCTGCCCATTGCATCCATAGATGATTATTAGAAGCTACAAGTTCTATTTGAAATTTAATATTGTCTATAGCCTCTTTAATGTTTCCACTTGGACTAGTTATATTATAAGCTCCATCTTCTCCCATATCTAAAATAGTATTAGAGCCTGCCCTTAACATACTTTGATCTGCTCTTAACCCAGTAACCCACGGCTGACCAAACATATTAAACCT
>TARA_R110002012_G_scaffold1087_1_pt1 | contig 20777 bp, 17 predicted proteins | sample TARA_R110002012 | Tara Oceans TARA_R110002012 (sample SAMEA4396515) | marine metagenome | biome: Westerlies Biome; feature: [DCM] deep chlorophyll maximum layer (ENVO:01000326); material: water (ENVO:00002006), including particulate matter (ENVO:01000060) such as... | depth 40 m | reverse complement strand
ACATAATTCTGATCGTATTCAGAAGAATAAATTGCGAAAGATGATTTGGCATCCTCCGTCTCTAAATTTTTAACCTGCTCTGTTATTTTCTTAAGCAGATTGCCGTTCGAAGTTAAATCCTTTTCGCTTAGAAGATAAAAGTAACCTTTTTCTCGCATCTTGTCAAGGGAAAAAAACATCTTTTCTTCACCACTCTCAAAATCTACAGTTCCAAGCGTGGTTATGCGCGAAGTTGTTTTAGTTTTATTTATCTTTCCCATTACCGGTTCAGAGTTCTTCAGGACGTTGAGCATGTGGAAGACCCATACAATAAGCTCATTAAGTTTTTCGTAATAGCCAATAATGGGGATATCACCTAGGATGTTCTCGATCATATCGTTGTCTACGAGGATTAAGCGCTCGAAGACGCCAGACCTTGCGTACTCCTGAAATACGCCTAGGCACACATTGTGCATTTTTACTTTTATATCCTCAAGAGTATTGCTGTTTGGCTGTATGTACAGGACCGTGATATCACAGTGTTTTAGGTGCTCCAACACTATCAGAGAAGCGCCAGAGATTTTAGCCGCGCCAGATAAGATAAAAACAACTTTGCCCTTGACTCCGCGAAAGAAAGTCTTCATCTTTGGATTACTTGCTTCGTACTCCTCTGGGTGCTCAAAAGTTGGGAAGTTAAAGCAGCGCTTTCCCTCCAGACCATTGTCTATCTTGTAAGTTTTATATTGTGGATACTCACTCAGGGCTTCTGCAATTGCACACCCTGCCTTCCCCATTCCAATAACATTCATTAGACCCTCAGTTCTGGAGTGACCGACTCTAACGCCTTCGCGTTGATTTCATCGATTTCCTTTATCTTCTTCTCTAACTTATCACGTTGTGAAGCATCTTGCAACTGAGAAATCTTATTTTTTATTCTTTTTGTTGTTCTCTCTCTGTGCTCTTCTAGACCCTCTTCATAATTCATAAGAACTTTAGCTAGGAAATCAGAAGCGCCCATGTACTCATTAGCCTCCAGCGTGAGAGCCAAGCCTCGAATTCCTTGGGCTAACTTACGAAGTGATATTTCTCCTGTCATGCCGCCGTGCTTTTGAAGATCTGGGTGTATCTCTGCATTTTTATCTTGCAGCACATACGCTGCTATATCAAGAAGGAAGGTCTTGGGGCTTTTACTAATAATTTCTAACTCTACTCCTTTTCTTTGTTTGCCCGTAACTAGACCTCCGTCTTTCTTTCGAGCAATCACGCCTTCTGTACCAATCGTAAGCGGAAAAATATCGCCAAGTGCTTTATAGAGTTTTCCAATCGTATAACCCTTGAGACCTCTCTCTGGTGTGTACCGCGTAGAGAGCCAGTCAGCGTAGTCAGGAAAAGTGATAACTGTATCCACCTGTACCAACAAGCCGGGGTGAGCTTCAAGGATTACCATAAAAGGGTCGGAGTTTTCTGCCATTGTCTCGTAGATGTCCACTTCGGGAGTCGCCATGTCAGAATTTAAAAATGATGTGAATAATTTACGATATTTGCGCTTTACTGCATTCTCTTCTTTTCTCGCCTCTGTATACTCTTTTCCTGCGGATGGTGGAGGCGGGAATTCTACCAAATAATCAACGTCCCCATATATCACATCGGTTCCGTCTTGCAGGTCTCTTTGTGCATAAGTAACGGACCCGACTGGACGAATGGGTCTTACAGGTGGCTGCTTTTCTCTTTCTAGCCACCGGTTGAAGTCCGCTAGGACCCTCTTATATACGTCTATTGCCCTGATTACTAAATTGGGCGTAAGGCGAGCATCAGTCTTTGTTGACTTGATGCCCCCTTCCTTGAGAAATCTCTGCCATGCTTGTGTGTGTTCCATTTTGTCTCTCCCGCCTATAATTAGGCTGCTACGCCGTAATCGGAACCTTCTTTCGAGCCTACCATATAAGTTCCAAAGCGAGTGTCCGCAAAAATCTTCTCCATCTGAGGAAGGAGGTCCATCTCGTCTTTGTCCATATCCAAGACCACCTCATCGTGGATAATAAAAGCAATACGAGACTTGTAACCTTCTAAAAATTGATCAAGCTTTACAGATTGTTCGAGTACCATGTCTGAGGTTGTGCTTTGAATCAGATAGTTGAGGGCTTTTCTCTTGTCAACCTTGATTTTCCGTCCATATGGAGTGCTCACATGTGTTCCGTCCCAGTGTTGTTTTACCAAACTGTCTCGATCATAAAATTTGTTTGCCATTTGGTCTTTTGAGCCGGGATTATAAAGCCAAGAAAAAAGTCGCTTTTTAGCCTCTTCTCTGCTCCCTGTTTCACGGTATACATTGACCCTGTTCCACTCGTGAATGTCCCCTACAGGCTGCTCAGAGCCCCCTAGAGCCACTAATGTTCTCAATTCTGCACCGTTAAAGTCAAAACTCACGAAAAAGTCTCGTTGAGGCTCGATAACCGGTCGCATCTCCTTGGAAATGGTTAAAATAGGAAAGCTATTCTTTTTTGTTGTCAATCGTCCCGTTTTAGTTCCAAACAAGTTATACTTGCAATATGGCGAAACTTTTCTGAGATTCTTGACCTGCTTTCGAATTGATTGCCGGTGAATTTGACTCCGAAGATTTGACCAATTTAGATTTAGTTTTTGGAAAGCCAATTTATGCAACAACTTGGTGGTAGCCAAAAGATGATTATAGTTCGCGGGTCTTTCGTAATTTTCAAACACAAACTTACAAATTTGATCCTTCACATAACAGTAGTCTTTAAGGAAAGACTCTGGTACGAGATCAAAAAAACAGTTGTCATCTAGAGACACTTTAGCCTCAACAAACGACCTCACAAAAGCCTGAAGTTTAGAATTTACAAACTGCCAGTCGGCGCGGAGATGCTCAGGGCAAACCATGTCAAGCCCAGACCCACAGTACAAATAAGCATACTCAGGGCTGAGTCTTTCCAAGTAAGGGGCGTATGACCAAGTGAATTTTCCATTCTCAATCTTACCCATTCCAATCTCGCCAAAAAGTAACTCCCCATCATGATAAATTCCTATACACTCTTGCTTGTTATCCAGTGTTTGAAAAAGCACTTATACCTCAATAGATTACAGTATTCTCTGATTGCGCCACCATTTTGATGACCTTTTCTTTTTCTTTAACAGATAAAGGTTCACCTCCCGAGAGAGCAGCCGATATACTGTCATAAGCATAAGAACGTGGTGCGCTGGTGACACCCCGAAACTTATAATCAATATAATCGATTGCCCTAGTGTTGTCAACCTTTTTAGCTAAGTCTTGTGCATTTTTTATTATAAACTGTACAGCCTGATGGTCATACCCAATCGTACTCTCCGAACTCCTCAATTCAACATACATCTCAATCCAGTAATCGTCACTGTATTGCTCGATGACCTGCTGCTTAGTTATACGATGGCGTTCTTCCTGAACAAAGCAAGTGTTCGAAGCATTTGAGACCATCTCAATTGGTCGGTTTGAAACTAGGCGATTGTAGTAGCTGACCATATAATTTTTAATAATATCTATGTCTTTGTGGACCGCGCTCTGAAAGTATTCTTCGAACAGGCTCTCAGTTCCCGCGTAACTTGGAAAATGCTTAACAATGTAATTCTGCATAATTGGCGACCCCAAATTAGCGACAAGTCTCCATGGCACGTTTTTATCAATATAGAAGCCATGCTCTTGCGCCAAATTCATATAAAACTTCATTCTTGGATTGTCAATAAAGTTTACCTCTTTTTCTCTATCAGAGCCAGCACTCAGATCATCTGATATGTCGATAGCAAGTCCCGTATTCAAGACAGAACAAGCGGGGGTGAGCGCGTAGTTGGAGAGATTGACAGGAACTGATCCGCTGACTGCGTGCTTAAGAAAATAGCGAAATGCCTTAATAAAGCTTTCAAAATCAAGAACTTTATGATATTGATTATTCTCTAGTAAGTATTTTTTTACAAAAAGGGGGTATATTGAACCCAAAGTGCTAGAATAGTTAGTAATCGTACTCTTAAAGGCTCTTTTTGGCTTAAATGGTCCGATATAGGGCTCCTCTGATCCATCTAGATTTTCCACGGGAAGACAGCCGTCTAACATTTTTCTATTTGCAATACGCTTGAAATCCCTAAAGGCGTCTACCACAAAATCCAAAGCATAAAGGATATTATTCTCTGTGTCTGGTAATGGCTTCAGGCGTGTCTTCAGTGGTAAAACAACATTCCCATCAGTATCGAGCCTGCCGTAATAAATATCTTCGTGGCTCCAGAAGTCGCGCACAACAGTTGCTGGGGCGTCTTTGAGTGCAGAATCTTTATAAAATTCTCGATTAAGAAAAAGGGCTCGTGCATCCATCTTATTAATTGCGTTATATTTACCTGCCATTTGATTTCATCCCCCTTATTCGTCTTCTTCGGCGCACTTGTCTTCTGCACCCGGATGGTCAGCGCCATTATCAAAATTAGAGCCTGTATTGTCGTGCGTTGCCTTAAGGGTAACGCGGTATTGTGAGTCAATGACCTCTCCAGCTACTTCTGTGACGACAAAATAACCTCCCAACCCCATCAGGTTGGAGATAGAAGACCTAGTATAATCTTGTACAACAGGATCAGTTCCTTTTGTGCCAGCGGCATCTGGGCGACCTATTCCTAATTCTGGATCGTCGGTCTTACTTAAGCCAAACGGGTTAACAAAAATATACATGCCGGGATAAAAAAATGGGTTACCAAACATCTTTACCTCAACGTCATAGACGTTAGATAATTGAGCGTAGATACTGTTACCAGCTTCTAAGTAGCGACTCTCTCTTCTGTAGGGCAGATCTGTTTTAGAGAAGTTGGCTTCTATAAACATACCTCTTTCTTCACCAAATCCAAAATTAGCTATATTTAATTTTTCTTGATTATATTGTGACCTACTAAGAATGTTTTGATCAACCAAAGAGTCGTCAGAGTTATAGATATTCTTGCGCTGAAACTGCTCGGTACCGCCGCCTTTGACACATACAACATAGAACTGATGTGTGCTTTCTGGCGGCGAGCCATGTGACCCTACTTGAAACATCGGAGATTCTGGGCTTAAGGAGTCCAAGTCTAGTGCTGATATTGCCTTATCACCCTGCAACGCCTGCTCAAGCAACAAAGGATTTTCATACCCTTGGACAGGTGCGGACGGGAGATCCAAGAATGCTTGATTTAACCTAAATTTGCTTCTGGCACGCTTACCGTCAGAGGTCCAATACGGAGAGTTTAGTGCTCCAAAAACCATATCTCTTAGGATGTCCCGAATAAATTGAATGGCAGGATATTTAGTCCTTCTTGGTTTTATAACCTTTTCATACCAAAAGTTTCTAAATGAAAACCAACTTATTGGGCAGTCCGCAATACAGTGAATCTCTTCTTTGCCGCTGTCACCTACGACCTTGAGGGTGCCAAGCAAAAGACCTATTCGCTCTCCCTCTTCTTTGGTTAGATCTTCTCCCTCGCGGGTCGCCATTTGCATAATTATGTTTAACAGATCCCCCAAAGCAAAAAATGGAACATTAACTATCATATGTTTGTCAGCACCGGAGTTACCAGAAGCTGTTCCGCCTATTATTTGATTCTCGGGAAGCGTCAGCAGTTCCCATGCTTCTAGTCTAGTATCAGGTATGTTCTCGGCGAATTCTTCGTAGCTTTCTGTGATGAAATCCTTGGCTGATTCCCAGTAGCCCTTCGCAGTTTGGTCATCTTGTTCGCTTGCGGCTGCATCCAAGCCTACCGTGACCGGACCAAGGTTATATTCTGCAAGACCAGAGTTTTCGGAAAGGACCGTCCATGTATTGTCTGTCTCGACGCCCTCTCCTACGCGCATTTTTGAGTAGCCGCCCGCACCTGAATTGTTCGCCCAATGCTTTAAAGTGTGGGCATCGGTCTGTCGGTTTTTCATAAGCCCGTTAGCCAGTAACGCTTTAGATATCGTTTGGTATTTAGAAGATCTTATTGCGTCTTCTAGTCGATCAAGCCGTCTTTGTATAAAGTCTCTTTTTTCTGTGTCGCAACATGCCTTGGCTTGTTTCATATCGTGATTGAGCCTTGCTACAATTTCCGGTACAGTGCCGTTAAAAACGGTGGCAAGCCCCGAGTCTGCGAGCCACGTTAGCGTTGTAGCTGTATCCGAGTATCCAAGAGTTGAACCTTCTTGATCCAGCCTCAATATATCAGCAGTTGGCGTCTCTAAGACTCCTGCTAATCGAGCACGATAGTTTAAATCTAAGGTAAATGTCCCGTCTTGACCAAAAGAAAAATCATGATCGATTAGTGTTAGAAAAAAATTCTGTCTGGCGGATTCTAGCGCTTCTTTTACTTCAGCCCACTCGCTAGCCGAATACAGGGTGCTGTTGGGCGGGATGCCATAGCCGACCTCTACTTTAATTTCGAAAGCTATAGGTCCTTTATACACGCGAGGGCTGGTAATATCGTCATCGCACTTATCACCTACGACGGCATTTCCTTGATATTCTTGTGCGGTTGGAGTTAAGGCACCAGAATCCGTTTGAGTAAGTTTTGCCATCTCTGGTTTCGGGTTGTCGCTAACTATGTCAGTGCCATCTTGTATTCTGGTTGCCCTGCTAAACAACTCTAAAAATTTATAAGGTGTACCTTTGCTGCTCTTACGTTCTCTCAGAAGCTCACCAAAGTTTTGAAAATATAGCACGAGTTTCGCTTCAATATCATTTCGCACGGTTGCTGGATTACTGCCAATATATTTATATTTAAACGCTTTTAACCCGAACCCTACATCGGTTCCTGAGCTTAACATATTTGTATCTGTACTAGAGGGGAATTTAAACTCTACATGTTCTGTTTCTGCGCCTTCTTTATCGTAAACAACTTTGTAGAGGCGAACTTCAGGCACCAATTCTGATAACTGAGCGGGGGTAAGATTTAATACCTTTTCGGAACCTTTGACCCAATGTAGTCTGTTGAGAAATCCGGCATCGCCGCCTGCCGTAGACTTAATGTTAATAATCTTTTTTATGCTAGCCATTCTTTTGCGGTCTGCACAGGTGGCTGCAAGGTTTGCGTTCTGCTCTTGTGTTGAGCCCGCTCTTTTTGTATAGAGGCGATTGACTCTAGACTCTTTCATATAGGCTGTACGGACCAAGTATGCTTGTGTAACCGCGTACTGCTGTGCTGCTGACAATTCGTTATAGTCCTGCCACGAGCCCTCTTCTTCTACCCCTTTCTTATACGCATCTTTTGGATCCATTGCCTACACCCCGAAAAACTGTAATATGGTGTCCAACGGCTTTGGAATAATAATTGTGTCTCCAATTTTTACAAGAGCATCTGTAGGTTTTTGGTTATACCAGCCCAAAACCCACCAATGCTTGGCGTCCCCATAGAAAGCCTCTGCGAGTCTCTGATAGGTGTCGCCTGTTTTCCAGACATACTTCTGTCTAGTTAGTTGTGTTTTCATTTTAGCCGTAATTGGCGGAAATCTAGGGGTACTGTACTGGTTTATGTACAACCTATCTTTTTCCTCCAACACTTTTTCATACAACTCATCGTTGTTCCTAAAAGTTGTGCGATTATTATATCTTTTCATTTTATGTTCCAGTCCACCCATTTGAATCTGCTATTGTCATAGCGTTTGCTTCTGCCTCGGAAAGTGCCGCTGCCTCAGTGTCAGATAATCCTTCATATGGGTCTATTTCACCCGGAAACAAGCCCGGTGAATACCCCACAGAGCCCGCAAAGGACCCTGCTTGCTCTGAATAGCTTAAAGAATCATCCATCCCAACCTGATACGGGAACCATTCTTCACCATTAGAATTAGATTCGCGCCACTTGTGGTTTGTGTTCCATCCTAGTAGTTTTTCGTGTATCACTGTCAATTCGCAAGATAACTTTATAACTTTAGGCGCTAGTGCTCCAGCACCTTGGGTCCCGCCTCGGATGTCCAGTTCAGCACCGCCGAAATTAACCAACGAAGAATCAAAAAAGCCCGCATCTATGTCAGGGGCAAAAGTAAACCCAGCACATGCACACAAAAGCCCATTGTCCTGAACATTATCTCCCATATCTTTAGCTATTAGGTTGCCAAATTTAACTCTCCATAAAGGAGACTTTAATAAAGAGGTTGCGCCCTCTTCGTCACCGTACATGGGATATAAATACTTTGCAAGCCTCTGGACTCTTCTTAAGTTCTGAAACGCCTGAGTGGGACCATCCGCTGGTATATCCCATCCAATACTTATTTTTCGACTTGTGCCTTGGAAGGTCATAACGGGGTCCATGCGACCATAAACTCTTTCGTCTGCCCATTGAGAATCAAATGCGTCAGAGTAATCTGTAACAAATGCCATAAAATAAACAGTTGCTCCTGTAGGGACATGCATAAATCCAAGCTGAGCAGCAGACTTTCTGGCATTTGCATAGCCAACTGCGGGATCACTATAACCGGGTGTCATCTGTCCCGCTCTAGAAGAAGCAGCCACTGTTGCCAAATCCATAGAGACATTGGGAGCTTCTACTGGTGCCCCAAACATGTTTTCAAAAAAACCCATTACTTAAACCTCTTACTATTAAATAGACGTAACTACAAGTTATTGCTGCGAATTACCCGCCATTAGCCAAGGTCGGAGTTCTTCCTCCCGGTGCAATGTCCTTAATTTGCACATATTTTGCATCGGCGCTCGTAACGAACTTTTTAAGGTCTCCGTGGATATCCACCTTAATGTTAGGAAGGGCGGACCCTCCTCCTGCGCCTGCTGCCGATGCTGCGCCTCCGGCTACAGCAGCAGTTGCCGCAATCATCATTCCTGCTGGGGTCATTCCAACCATGGCAGTTGCTGACATAGCTGCCGTATATGCTATTAGTTTGGTGCCCTGCATAGCCTCAAAAGCTTCAGAAATCATTTTAAAATCTTCTGCCGCCGCGCTCATGGACGAAACCAGCATGGACATTCCTGCTGCTGCGACTCCTATTCCCAAGCCTATTAGGGCAATGGCACCACCGACCGAGAGCAACACTCCTACCGCACCTGCGACCAGACCCGCTTGCGGACCTGCCACCAAGCCAATCAACATAGCCATAAATCCAGCAAAAGCTAAGGCAAAAATTATAATTCCATTGGTAGCTGCGGTCAATTGGGGTCCTTCAAGACCTTTGAAAGACTGAACGAATTGTGCCATGCCAATAGCGGCAATGGCGATGCCGGTACCAACCATAAGTATGGCACCGCCTACAGCCAATATAGACGGTCCAGCATTCTTTGTGGAGTCAACAGTCTCTTTCAGCATCTCTCCGAATTTTTCAATTGACTCATCTGACATGCCATCAAGGGTATTTGCCACGTTTTCTAAACTTTCTGCCATTCCGTCAATCGAAGTTGAAATAGCTTGCACTGAGCCCGTGATGACGCTCCTTAGCCCCGTGAATCCTTTGATCATCAAGCCAATGGCGAGCGAAAGGGTCACAACCATCGTGCCGGTGGGACCCATAACTTCTGCTAGATCCTGCAACCCTTGTAAGACAAAGATACCGAACTTAATGAGTGGCTCGAAACTGGCTGTGAAAGCGAGCTTTGTAGCTTCCAGTTCATCAGCTAGTGATTGAGTAAACTTTGTAGCTTTTTTAAGTTCTTCTAGTTTTTTCGCAGTACCACTTGATGCACCGCCCATGCCCTCTAGTTCGCCTCTCATCAGAGCGCCAAGCTCAGCGGCGTCCTTTAAGCCCATCGCAGAAGCAATAGCTTTTCTCTGGTAATAGTTCATGTCTTGGAAAGATGTTCCGGCGTCATTAACAGCTTGCTGGAGCATCAACATTCGTTCTGCTGGCTCCGTTACCGAAATCATGTCGATTGTGTTCAAGAATGGACCACCTAATAAGGCGTTTAGCTTTCCAACTGAACCAGCAGCGCCTTCAAACGTGTCAAACTGCTCTGCTATACCAAGAAGGGACGACATCTCAATGCCAGTTTCTTTCGCCGTCTCTTTTAGATCAATGAACACATCAACAGCGTCATTCCCAAAGGCTGCGAGGCTATCGCCCATTGCGACAAAATCTGCTGCCATCTCAGCAGGGGCAACACCTATATCTTGTGCTGCGGTAAATATTCTTCTAGTCTCAGACTCTGCTTGTTCCGCAGTCATCTGGAGGCTTGTTGTCATGATCTGCAAACCTTGTGCCGAAACTTCACTGCTTACCCCCAATTCATTAAGAACGGCTGTAGTGTTGGCTAGGGCAGCTTGTTGCGAGGGAGCGAGTTTAGTAAACCGCGTAGTTGTCATGATAAGCGACTGAAATGCCTCATTTGCTTCGGCTACGCTAACACCTGCATCCTGAGTGGCGCGGACTGTAGACATTATAGCCTCGTCATACTTGCCCGCCATGCCAGTAGCTTTATTAAACTGTGCAGATTGCGCCTGAACTTCTATTCCGAGAGCGAGTGAATTCTTAAAGAAGGCGACCAGCATTTCAGTGCCGCCAGACAACATATTGGTATAACGCTGAGTTGGATTTAAAGCAGCCGACATACCACCCACTACTTCTCCAAGACCACCAGCAAGAGATCCGGCATTAACGCTAGCCGCAGCGAGCTTGCCGCCAAACGTGTCCATGTAGTCAACGCCACCGCCAAGGACAGGTACCAGATTTAGCAATTCAGTCCCTAGGGTCTCTCCTGCGCTAGCAAACGCTTCGGCTTTTTCTCTTGCTTTGTCTAGGGCTGCTGAATATTTATCGGCTACCTTGGCAGTTTCTCGTATCTCCTCTCGGAGACGAGCCATCACCTCTGCGTCTCTAGTTGTTGCTTTTTCCAGCGCCAGTGCAGCAGTAGCTGCATCATTTTGTGCATCGGCTAGATCAGCCAGCATCTGAGTGGTTATTTCGGCTTCTTTACCAGCAGCACGCAGTGCGTCAAGAGCCAGCTTTTGTGCTGCGGCACTTGCCTCTGCTGCTGTCTTTTCTTCTTCTAGTCTAGCTATTCTATCTGCTGGTGCCATTTATAAGTTTTTTCCTATTTGAACGGCCACTTAATGCGAGTGGTCCTTTCGAATGATTTAACAGCTTTGTCAAGCTTGGCTTTGTTAGAGGTAACTCTTGGGTCATCAAGACCGTGTTTTCGAATAGCTTGGATATATTTCTTTTCGTTACCAAGAGCACCCGCAAACGCTTTTACCTCGGATGGAGTTCCCTTTATTGATACATAAGGTCCTTTTGAACCTGACCCTTGACCGAATGTTCTGTTTAAAAGTAACTTGACCCAATTACCAAATGCTGCTAAGAAGGACTCATTAAGTTCGTTATTTCTTATTTCGGCAAAGTCTATAGTAAAATTTCCCAACTCATCTTCGTTTAACATACAAGCGTCTCCTAATTATATCCTCACCTTATAAATAGTTCCTAATTAAAGAAAGGTCGAAGGCTTTCACCAACGACCTTACTTTGGGGGTCCATGTGACATAGACCTTCCTGAGCCGCCTTTTCTCTGGGCTGCTTCCATCTGATCTTGTTCTTGTTTAAGTTGCTTTTCGAGCCTCTTTAGGAACCAATAGCGAATCTGGACGGGCAAGTTATATGCTTCATAAAAGCTCCAGCCCGCGTAATATTTAAGTAAAAAGAACTGCTCGTATACACTCTCAATATAGTTATCATTGAGTCCAAAAAAATTTGGCTGTCAAGGGCACCGCCATTTCGGTTTCCGCACCGCACGACGAGCATACAAAATTTTGGGTCATATCAATATTGGGGCTTATCTTTTTATAAGCCCTGCGAAGATAACGAGTATCCATAGCAGGAGCGTTGTTAATAAACGACTCTCGAATGGCTGGGTCCGTACTACCGTTTACAGACAAAATCAACCGCTTTAGTTGATCTGTAAGTGTTGTGGACGGAAGATTCTTTTTATTTCTGTTAACAGCAAGCTGAGCAAGATATGTTTCATCCGCACCATACATAGGGCGCATCTCAACCTCTGCTTTTAGACTAGGGGTTATAATCATGAAAGTTCCGGCTTCAGTCTTGCGAACATCGAAGCCTTCAACATCTTCCCCATGGTTATAGGTTGTCTTCTCTAAATCAAAAGAATAGTCAACTTGGGTACTGCAAGAAGGGCAGACAACTGCAACTTCATAATCACTACCATAACCACTGATACGGGCTGCTACAATTATAGCATTTTTGTCCCCTACAGCCAACTGTTCGACTCTAATGCTTTTATCAAGGATCACACTCTGGAGCATCCTATCAATTGCAATCCCCTTCTTTAGTAGGGCTTGAGAAGTAAGGATATCTTCTTCTTTCGCCGTCATAAAGCGGATTTCTAATTGCTCGCGACCGTGCATAGGGTGACCCTCTGGATAAAGGGCTCCTTTGGACGGCATCTCAACAAACGTTGTTGGCGTTGCAAACGCCATCGACGGGTTAGGGGGAGCTTCTCCTATAGGAGCGTCACCGCCCATTCCAGCGGGAGCGCCTAAGCGTTCTCCATTATTTCTAGCCATTTACACCTCTATAAAAATTAATACTACGGCTTGAAGTATGTAGTCTCTTGTAACGTAGCGTTTGTTCCAACAATCTCGTTGGTAATAGGACCAACTGCACTTGCAGTAACGGTCTCAAGGTACGCCCAGTCGTATCGGAAAGACAATTCAATCGTAGACATGTCATCACTGTCATAAGACAACTCAGACAGATTCACGCCTGTGATGAAGGGATTCCACAGCGTCCATGTTTCGATAGGATTGCTCAATGAATCAATTTGCTCGATCTTGATGCCACCCAGCGCGGAAACTGCGGCTGATTTGGAAGTAGTTGTTCCGTATGACGCAGCAGTCAACAAAGATGGGTCATACCCACTAGCTTTAATAATAGCCATTGTTGAGTTGGCTGCATCAGGAGAAACAGGGTCAACTAAAGTGAGAGAAATCTCTTCCCACTCAGTACGAGTAGGATAGTGAAAAGTATGGTTTAGGAACTTGTGTTCCGTCGATCCAATCTTAAAGCTTGGCTTCTTTACTTTTGTGGCATACCACTGTGCGCCATTTTCCATCGTACCGATGGTGACCAAAAATCTATACGCCCTTTTCGGATCTTGTAATGTTGCGTCTGTCCAGAAACCCATTTCTTGTTTTCTCCCTTTATACTTTAATTAGTTGGGGCAAAATAAATTACCCCTTTTTTTAATCTTCGAACGCCGCTCCTGTGCGTGTGATGTTGAAGTCGATTGCGATGAACTCAATTGCCCGAGCAGGTTTGAGGAAAATCTTCGCATACAGAATGTTACGATCAATCAGGTCAGGAGTAGTGGTGGTCTCATCCAACACAACCTTGAACTCTGTAAGACCCATTCTTGCTTTAACACTAGCTAGCAGTGGATTAGCTTGACTCGTGAAACGTTGCCAAGTGGCACGAACGTTTTGGTCAAAAAGAATACCAGCAGCAATTCTAGAAATCTCTTTCTTAATGAAGATCATCAATCGACGCACATTAATGCGATCCAAAGCAGATGGCGTAACCTGAAGGGTCTTCTGACCAAAGATTACAATGCCCTCACTAGGGAACGTAGCAATTGGGTTGATATTAGCTTCGTAAAGAGTATCACGATCAGCAGAAGTAAGTTTCTCGGTCACAGCCGTAACTGGAAGACCAGCGGCTCCGCCTTTGCTTAGCCCGCCCCTGTTAAATCCAGCAGGTGCGAACCAAAGCTCTGATGCTCTTTCAGAACTTGCAAAAGTTCCAATAGCCGCAACAGAAGGAGGTGCCCACAAGAATTGACCAGTGAGTGTATCCTGAATCTGAACCCATGGGTAGTATGCACAACCATAGCTAGAGTTAAGGCTACGATCTCTAAGAGCCGATACAACTCCGTCGAGAGACGTTGCTTGAACGCGAGTCTTAAAGTCATTAGCGTTTTCAGTAAACGGCTGGTAGATGCCTCTAAGGTCGATGACGCCAAGTGCATCTCCTCGATCCTCACAAACATTCAAGACTTTTTGAGTAAGATTCTCGTTTACAACGCCGGGAACACTGAGCATGTTCATTTCAACAAACTCTGGATCCTTGACTGTATTGATAGCCTTGGCAATTGTGTTGAAGGCATAGTTATTTGTTTCAGTCTGAGTAGTTGTCTTTGTCAACACACCGTCACGGAAAGGATCTTTCTCAATGATATTAAATCCGTCAAATCCTCCGAAGAGAGGAGATGTAAATCTGTTAAGACCGGAATCCAGAACTGCCTTGTAAGAAGAGGAAGTCGCAGATTCACCCACTGCCACAGTATTCTCTCTACTGACTCCTGAGCGAGAACCTGACATCCAGTAACAGTCCTCGACTTTGCCACCCGGAACAACAAGGTCGTCCAAAGTAAAGATCCAAGAATATTCTGCATTTGCTGGAGGCGCTGTGATGCTGCTAAAGCGGTTAGCCTCGGAGAATGGAAGACCTCGAAGATAATCGCGATAACCCACATCAAACGTTGTAGATGCTCTGCCAGCATCGTAGTAGTTAGTCTGAAGACCCCAGTATGCCGACTTAGCATCAGAAGAGCCGTGGTCGGAAGCTGATAGCCTTGTAAGAGTGGTTGGGAAGAATAAAGAGCCTGAGAACCTACACCCGCCATTATCGGTACCTGCAATACTTGTCTGGATAGCGGTTGTAGTCGAGGCACCAACAAGACCAGCGCCATTGAGGACCGCACCAGCATATGTACCCGCTGCCGAACCTGATCCTTCGAAGAACGAGTAGTTAGCGCCGTCTCCGGTATCGTAGAATGTTGTCTCCAGAAGCAGTTCTTGACCAGCGTCTCCAAGAAGAGGCATAAAGTTATTTTTCGTACCGGCGGCGTTTCCACTTCCCGAAAGAAGTGTAAAGCCCGGAGGACGCGGTGGTCCAAAGACACCAAACGGTAGCAACTCAGCAGGAGCAGAGTTTAAGTCGGGATTCATTTCAATGCGGATAACCTCAGAAGCATTGGCAAATTCGCCGTACTCTCTCATGCGTGCATCATTGTAATCCCACTCAACAAAGCGGTCACCAATCTTTCTAGCGACATAGCTTGGAGATTGTGGGTCCAAGTTACACTCGGAGAATCTCTCGATGACGACAGGTTTAGCGTCGGAATCATTAGCGGCACGAACCACAACAGTGAACGAACCATAAGAATTAAAGTTGTTTGTTGCTGCTCTGATGTCCTGAATAGAGATTTTGTATTGCTCTTGGATTGCTTCGCCACCGTCTCTTCCGTGGAAACGGAACAGTTTGGTCATAGACCGAGCATCATACGCGGAGTTTCCGCCACCAACCTGTGAGGTCAAGTCTTGCGAGAAGAACCAACCAGATCTTGGGTTAATGGCACTTTGCTGACGGTCACCCCATTGACTTGTACCAACATTGAGCGCTGCTAGGGAGCCAGAGTTAACAGCCGCGATGAAACCATAGACTGTACCGGGTGATGTGCTTCCGAGCTTTTCAAACATGTAGGAGTCGAAAGTCTCACCAAGCCAATAAGTTCCTTCGCCGTCAGATAACGTAGAGTTATTAGTAATAGGGTTCGTATAGCCTTGGTCGCTGTTGTTAACCAATGTAGGGTTGGTATTAAAGACTTTTCTAATGTATCGGTCGCTGTTGCGGTTAAAGTTGAACTGTGTCTTCATCACTCTTAGACCGGTGCTGTTTAAAATTTCTGCGGTGAAGCCTGTACTAGAGTCTGACTCAAGAACAATGCAATTTCCAGAAACAGGGGTTGGGTCAGCGACAGGCGTAGCACCACGGGCACCACCAGAAAGAATAATGGTAGAACCTTTATTGCAATACCAGATTGCAGCCAAGGACCCAGATCCCATGTCGGCGTTTGTACCCGGCACAGAGGCGGAAGGGAGAACAAAAAGACCATATGCGCCACCGTTTAAGTAGCGGGAGTTAGAGCCAGAGAAAATATTATTATTTGCTTGCTCACCAAATTCCATTTTAGTGGACCAGCCTGCGACAGCCTGAGTATCGGATGTATCTGCGCTAGGGTTGGATTCTCCAAGTGTACGGACAAAGGTTACAGGTCCGACTTGTGCATCGAGATAAGCCTGAGCAGCGTATGCACCATAGGTAGGACCGGCGATATTTCCTTCTCGGAAATAATCTCCTCCACCACCACCCCCTTCGGGGACTCCAAATACATCTACAAACTCGCTAAACGAGTTAACCTGAATAGGTCGGTTTGCTGGTCCCTGCTTTGCTCGTCCAATAATAACTGGACCAACCTCTGGTGAGACAGCGGGTAACTGTGAATTGTCGATCTCCCGTAAAAATATACCGGGTGATACGAACTTAAATTTTCTTACATCTGACATGCCTTATGCTCTCCTTTAAAAATTCCGTCGAAGATTCCTAAGTTTCGTTAATAAATAGTGTAGGAAAAGACGAATCTCTCTTTAGGATCTATAAAAACCCTTCTTTAAATATTCATTAATATCGCCAAAAATAACGCGCTCCCGAGGCATTCTAACCTCAACAGCATTTTCTCTGACACTAACCCGAGGACGTTCATCGTTTTTGCCCTCTCCTATTAGATAGCCTAGCACTTTAATATCGAAAGTATTTAAGTAGTATCGACTATCATCACCCATATTAACTGCGTTACTGTTGTCAGCCATATCTTTTTGTAGAAATCCTTCGTATCTGTGACCATCACGAGTCATAAAGAAGTTATCTATTTGACCTGTACGAGTCAGAAACGGCTGAATAATCTCATTCATCTGCTGAGTGTATTCAGTTCTTATGGATACGGTATAACTGGCAACAACATAAACTGGAATAGGGAAAGTTTTAGTTTCATAAACAATCTTTTTGTTCTCGAACGGAAAAGTGCTTTGGTTGTAAAGCCTCTTTGCTGTGGCGTTGGCAAACTTTGATGTGCGAGTCTGTTGAATTCGCCTAGAGACTGTGAGGCTCCTAGCCCCGCCTTTGGCATCTGGTGCAGATGGGATGTGTGCCCAAGCGACACCCTTCATAGAGGGATCTTTTTGGAAACCAGTGCGGTTGAGCGTGATTGTAGGAAGGATAATACGACTGCTGTTGTCTCTTATATCCCTATCAGCTTTGATTTGCCAACTTCTTTCGCCACTTACCCATCGAATGTCTACTTTTTCCCAGCCTTTATTTGTGGTACTGAACGGATTCACTTCTTCGTCCATCCAATTAAAAAGAGCATAGTCAATTGTCTCAATAGACGAAGGCATCATTGTAATGTCGCGGACTTCTTGGTTATCGATTCCTACTTTTGTTTCGTCACTCGGCATTAAAAGTCCCCTCCCTTACTGCTGTACAGCGTGCTGCTATTTCCATTCTATTATCTATCTGACCAAAAAGGCGGGATTCAGACAGATTGGCTATCTCATAGTATATATCCCCATATAGTACAAAATCACCCTGCCTGACATATAAATCCTGATCCTCAGTCAATCTACGTCGATGAAAGTGAACCGTGATGTTTGCATCAAAGTCCACACCAACATTATCTGTATACACAGTTTTATAATCTATCATCTCGACAAGAGCCATGACTCTGACGGGGGGCAAGAAGTTTTTAACAATCGCTTCGCCATAGAGAGGGTGAAAGTTGGTCCTGTCTACATCAATAGAATAGTAAACTATTTGTTGACCAATTACTTTTTCAATAAGCTCGTCATTGACTTGCTTAACAAGGTCCCTTTCCTTCTTGCCAGTGAACAAGGGAGGGGGTGGCTGCGCTGGTTGTTCCCATTTGTTGTTCGTAGACATCTATTTACCCTTGATAAATTAAAAGTGGCACATATTTTTGAGTTGTATTCACGTTCGCCATGAGTGCTGACTCTTCTTCGGCAATCTTTGCATAAGTCATCTCAGAAAGAACGGTTTTTAGCTCCTCTCTTAAATTTTGCTGCTCTTCCTTGGCTTGGCTCATCAAATCAGAACCATTTAAAGTTACAGATTCACCGGGGATTGGAATAGTTCCGAATTTACTTCGAATCTGACCCAAAGTCTCTTTAGAAAGAGCCAAAGCAAACCTTCGTATCCATTGCTTGCCTATTGAGTTTATTGAGGCATAAGGAATGTTTGTAAAGGGTAGTGTATTCATATTATTGATACCCTTGACACCTGTGTCTTGGCTTTCTTGGTCATCCCATGCGTTTTCTTGGTTTTCGATTGTAAAATTAACCCACAACTTGTTTATAATCTGCGCATCGGGCTCAGGATATATTCTAAGATGGTTATTATGTATTTCGTAAGAGTAGTGAGACAATCTGGTGTAAAGGTGGTCCTCATACGCCATCGCTTGCATCTTATTTTGCCACACAGGGACAATTTCAAATGTAGAGTCGTCTGTATACTGCCCATAGCCATAGACCGACCCATTGCCGACCACGTTTAGCCCACCATAGTAGCCAAAAAAGCGCCACATCGACTGCGGGGTCTTGTAAAAAACCTTTTCTATAGTAATCCTATTGTTGCCGACCTTCAAAGCGTAAGGATTTCCTGAATCAGAAACAGCGGCAGAGCTTGAAATCAAACTTTGTAGATCGTAATCCTGAACACCCGTCTCTAGATCAATAGATGCGGAGTAAAATGGCTCTGTACCGCCAAATCCTGCATAACCAGCAACTGCTGGTCCAACTCGTTTAGGGTATCTTAGATCAAATTTAGGATACCGCAACTCAACATGGCTTCCACTTAGTGAGTCTCCGCCTACCATGACGCCGTTGTGGTCAAAACTAGCAGTTGCTTGCCCTAGTACGTCGCCTATTATGTTTCTAGCTTGGTGTGTATTTACAATGTAAGAGTATTCCAAGCACGCTTCTTCATAATTTGCATACACAGAGCCTGAAGTTAGCTCAATATCTAATATATCTCCGCCTAACTTTTGATATGTATAAGCTACCTGATCGGCGGCTCCAGATAAAAAGTCAAATGATCCTGTGTACATACCCAAAGGGCAAGCAGACGATACCTGCGATTCCGATCCCGTTGAAGGGAGGACGACAGCGCTCTGCTCACTCTTCGGATTTAATTTGGGTATAGCCATACATGGTTTCTCCTATCAAAGTAAATAGTCTACTGCCATGCAAAAGCGCATCACTTCTTAGAAGTTGTTTTTTTAGCTCTTGCTTTGGTAGTGGTCTTCTTTTTTGCAGTTACCTTAGTTTTATGAGGCGTCACTTTTTTAGTGACCTTTACAGCCTCTAGGGGAGGCGCTTCCTCTTTCAATAAAGGCTTCTCTTCTCTCGCCTCGACTACTTTAGGAGCCAATTCTTTTTCAGCTAGCTTTAGAGTAGGAGCCTCAATGACTGCTTCTTCTTTTACTAGGGACTGCTGTATGACTGGCTGTGTGCCTGAGTTAGCTTCGACAAGTGTCTGCCACTTTCTCATTCGTCTTAGGTGTGCAAACTTTGGACTTCTTAAAATTCTCTTCTTCTTGCCCATTATTCCTCCAATGGTTATAATAATTAGTTCTTAAAAAAGAAAACCCCCAACCCAAAAGGGTTGGGGGCTTGTGCTTAAGGCGTCTATGTAGGCGACTTAGGCAAAGACACCGGTACCGGACGCATCAATGTGATGGTTACCAGTTATTCTCCATTTGCCAGCAGCAACGCACTCAATTTCAAAGACCGTTCCAAGTTGTCCTGTTTTGTTGGTGCCGTTAAACGTCATAGTGAGTGTGACATCTGCGCCATCGTTAGGACGCAAAACAGTGTGGTGACTACTAGCAGTCACATCTTGCTGAATAATAAAGCTAGATGTACTAAATGTATTGCCCGTGCCCGTGTTAATAACATAAGCATTACTAGAAGTAATGGTACGAACCATAACCGTATACCTCAAGCCTATAGTGGCATTGGCTGGCAGCGTGACTGTAGAGCCTGTTGCTCGGTGCAACTCAATCACAGAGCCAGATTCGGCTGCTGTTACAAGTTTCGTAGCGCCAGATGCTTCAACAATGTTGTCCTGACCCATCTGAACCTGTACATTCGTAAGCGTTGCATCGCCCATCGCCAGTTCTCTTTTCAAGTTCTCAATTAATGCTTGCATTCTAGCCAAGCCTACTCTTTTAGTTCCCATGTTAAAAACCCTCCATTTATAATCGTGTCATCGCAGAATTGCGACCGTGCCTTTAAGCACGCAATAACTTGGTATGAACCTTTATGGTTCATTTGTAAATAGTCAGATACATAATGTTAAGCAAGTTATAAATAAATTATTAGCTTGCACTGGTAACATAGCGAACTGTGGGTGGCGTTGAGGGTGCGCCAGTGTTAGATTCAGCGGCTCCTGTAGTACACCAATGGCTAAAGCCAGCCGAGAAAGCGATTCCCTCTGGGAATGTATAGCTTCGTTTTGAACTTGCGGGGCAAAAGAAAACCATTGAAGCAGCGGTGGTCCCTGCTGTGGCATCAGCCGTGTCTGCCAATTTAAAATAAACTGCCGTTGAATATGAGGAGTTGTCCACCTCAACCATGTAAAGAGTACCCGCTGCCCCTGTTGTGTTGTCGATAGCTGTGCTTGATGCTGCCGAATCTTGAACCATTCTAACACCTATTGGGTTGCTTTGATTGGTAACTGTAACTGCCATGATTTGTGTCCTCCGTTTGTTATAAATAGTATTCTATCGTCAGTTCCGCAAGTTATAAATAAAAAAACCCGCCCTCCGAAGAGAGCGGGTTAGATTGTTAGTCAATCTTTAATGATTAGCTAGTTGCACCAGCTTGACCACCTAAGAGACCTTGGACGATAACAACACCGTACATATCAGGGCGCACCATCTTCTTGGCGTACCGAGTCATGA
>TARA_R110002012_G_scaffold100211_1_pt1 | contig 20852 bp, 26 predicted proteins | sample TARA_R110002012 | Tara Oceans TARA_R110002012 (sample SAMEA4396515) | marine metagenome | biome: Westerlies Biome; feature: [DCM] deep chlorophyll maximum layer (ENVO:01000326); material: water (ENVO:00002006), including particulate matter (ENVO:01000060) such as... | depth 40 m | reverse complement strand
AGTCGCCTTCAATGCTCTATCTCTTTGTTTTGACGCAATTCCGGACGTAAAACCGGTGCCCACTTTTGCAAAAATTGCTCTAGTGTTTCTGCGATTGAGGCAGACGCACAGGAGGATGGTTTCAAATGGATGAAATGCCCGGCAGTTTCGTTGATCCGACGAAGGAGACATTCGCACAGTTCCGCGCACTCGAGCGCCCGGGGCCCGTCCACATGCTCAATTTGGTGAGGTTCCGCGAACACGCGGCCTACGAGGATGGCACTGTCGCCACCGGCGCCGAGGCCTATGCCAGCTATGCACGGGAAAGCGGTCCGGTGTTTGAACGGCTGGGAGGGCGTCAGGTCTGGGTTGGAAAGCCCGAACTGATGCTGATCGGTCCAGAAAGCGAGGCCTGGGATCTGGCATTCATTGCCGAGTATCCCGACAAGGACGCGTTTGTTGCGATGATCCGCGATCCGGAGTACCGCAAGGCCGTGCGCCACCGCCAGGCGGCTGTTGCGGATTCACGCCTGATCCGGATGGAGCCGGGTGTGCCGGGTTCGCATTTCGGAGAAATGAGCGGCGCCAAGAGCGAGTGAACGTTTCTCGGCGTGGTAGCCTGACTGGTAGCGGCCTTACTTTGCCGGCCGCTGGTTGCTGCGGTTTCTTGCGTTCTTAACCATGTGCTAACTATAAAATGTCATTTTTACCGGAACTGGTCCCGCCAAATTCCGGAGTAATGTCATGCCGCAAGATCAGCCCATATCTCTGCGTTTCTTGCCCGCATTGCTCATGGTCGTCCTCGCCATCGGCCTGTCTGCCTGCGCCGGACGGCCCAAGCCCATGGATCCCACCCGGACATACACCGTCACGGAAGTCCGGGTGATGGCAGACAGGGTTGAAAACAGCCATTTTGCCCAGCGGCTGCAAGACAGGCTGGAGGCCAGTGTCGGGCGCGCCACCGCTGATGTCGGCCAGACCTCACACCTTCGAATACTGGTTCTGGATCGCAGCGAGACCCCGTCACCGATCCGGCTGTTTGGCGGCATGTCGCAGTCCGTGACGCTTGATATGGCGCTGGTCGATTCGAACACCGGAGAGGTGCAGCGTTCGCAGGTCCTGAGTTTGAATTTCACGGATTTCAACGGATCTCACGCCGAAACCGTGCTGATCAGCCGGCTGACCGATGATATTCGCGGGCGGCTGGGCCTGTCAGGCTACACGCCATACCCGGTCAGCGGCGCCAAGCGTGACGTTGTGCGGCCAAATCTCAAGCCGGATGATTTCGATGCCAATGATGAAACCCTGCGCGCGGTCGATCCCTTGCTCAATGGCACGGTAACCCCGACCACCGTCGTGCTTGATGTGGAGCCGGAAGAACCGCCGGTGATTGATTATTCCAAGCCACTGCTTGAGGCCAAGCCATCCCTGGATCCATCCACTCCAGCGGTCGCGAAGCAGCCGGATGCCCCCGCGGCACTTGAGCCGATGGTATTGCGTCCGGCCCAGGACCCCGGCACCGTTCCGGCAAACAGTGACGATGAGTTTCTCGAAGAAGCCTGCGTCATCACGCTCGAAAACGACTGCAGCGATCCCGACAGCCGCTGATACGGCCGGGATAACTGATCCAGACAAGAAAGCCGGGCCCAATGGACCCGGCTTTTGTCTGCTCGCTTGTGACCGGTACTCTCAGTCAAGCCGTTCGGCATGCCAGGCGAGGTGGTCGTCCATGAAGGTCGAGATGAAATTGTAGGAGTGGTCGTACCCCTCCTGCATTCTCAATGTCAGGCCGATGTCGGTTCCGCGGCATGCCTCTTCCAGCAGCCAGGGCCTGAGGCCGTCTTCGAGAAACCCGTCCGCCGTTCCCTGATCGACCAGGAACTCTGGAAACCGTGCGCCGTCTTCGATCAGCTGGGTGGCGTCGTAACGGCGCCAGGCGGCTTCGTCCGGCCCGAGATACTTCTCAAGCGCCGGGCGTGACCAGTCGGCGCGCGAAGGCTGCACGATCGGCGCAAAGGCCGAGCAGCTCTTGAACGTGTCGGGATGCTTGAGCGCAAAAGTCAGGGCGCCATGGCCGCCCATCGAATGGCCCATGATGCCCTGGCGCTCCATGTCGGCGGCAAAATGGCCGGCAATCAGCTTGGGCAGCTCTTCGAGGATATGGGTTTCCATGCGGAAATGCTTCGACCAGGGCAACTGCGTTGCATCGAGATAGAACCCGGCACCCTTGCCGAATTGCCAGTTGTCCGGCTCGTCCGGCACATGGTCGCCGCGCGGACTGGTGTCCGGGCAGACGATGATCAGTCCGAGTTCTGCCGCCATTTTCCGGTACTCGCCCTTGTCCATGACATTGGCATGGGTGCAGGTGAGCCCGGAAAGGAACCAGACCACGGGACAAAGCTGCTCCTTGGCCTGGATCGGCTGGAACACGGCAAAATTCATGTCGCAGCCGCAGGCCTCCGATTCCATCGAGTAGACACCCTGGCGGCCGCCATGCGCCTTGGCTTCCGAGATAATCTTCATGGGTCGGTCGTCCGGTTCTTGTGTGTGAGTGAAGGATGCAATGGATCCGTGGCCGGTCAGTAGACCACCACGCTGCGGATGCTTTCGCCCCTGTGCATCAGGTCGAAGGCCTCGTTGATGCCTTCCAGCCCCATCGTGTGGGTGATCATCGGATCGATCTCGATCTTGCCTTCCATGTACCACTCGACGATCTTGGGCACGTCGGTGCGTCCGCGCGCGCCGCCGAAGGCTGTACCGCGCCAGGAGCGGCCGGTGACCAGCTGGAACGGGCGGGTCGAAATTTCCGCGCCGGCGGGCGCCACGCCGATGATGATCGATTCGCCCCAGCCCTTGTGCGCGCATTCCAGTGCGGTGCGCATCACGCCGACATTGCCGGTGGCGTCGAATGTGTAATCTGCACCACCCTTGGTCAGGTCGACGAGGTAGGGCACCAGATCGCCCTCGACTTCGCTCGGATTGACGAAATGGGTCATGCCGAAGCGTTTCGCCATCTCGACCTTGGACGGATTGAGATCGACGCCGACAATCATGTCCGCGCCCGCAAGGCGCAGGCCCTGCAGCACGTTGAGGCCGATGCCGCCGAGGCCGAAGACGATGGCCTTGGAGCCTATTTCGACCTTGGCCGTGTTGATCACAGCGCCGATGCCGGTGGTCACGCCGCAGCCGATGTAGCAAACCTTGTCGAACGGGGCGTCGGGATTGATCTTGGCCAGCGCGATTTCCGGCAGCACGGTGAAGTTGGCGAAGGTCGAGGTGCCCATGTAGTGGAAGATCGGCTTGCCATCGAGCGAGAACCGCGAGGTGCCGTCAGGCATCAGGCCCGCACCCTGGGTGGTGCGGATCGACTGGCACAGATTGGTCTTGGGATTGAGGCAGTACTCGCATTCGCGACACTCGGGAGTGTAGAGCGGAATGACATGATCGCCCTTTTTCAGCGACGTCACGCCGGGGCCGGCATCGACCACCACACCGGCGCCCTCATGCCCGAGGATGGCCGGGAAGATGCCTTCCGGGTCGGCGCCCGACAGCGTGAACTCATCGGTATGGCACACACCCGTGGCCTTGATCTCGACCAGCACTTCGCCGGCGCGCGGACCGTCGAGGTCAACCTCCATGATCTCAAGTGGCTTGCCTGCTTCCAGTGCTACCGCTGCTCTTGTACGCATCCCGTATCTCCCGCTGCAAATTTCGCTTGCTTCACAATGATCATGCTATCATGATTTGAGACTTAGTATCATTGCGTGATAGGGTTTCGTCAATATGCATCTTGATCGGCTCATAGCAATTCTGGAGATGATCGCAGTCGCCGGGCGTCCACTGTCGGTCGCCGAGGTGCAAAAGGCAACCGGTCTGCCAAAGCCGACCTGTTATAGGCTGATGCAGACCCTGCAGGAGCAGAGGCTGGTCGATGATCCAGACGGCTCCTCACGCTTTGTCATTGGCGAACGGCTGATCCGGATTGCGCTCTTGGGCAAGTCCGATGTCGACGTCCGGCGCTGCTCGGCGCCCTTGCTCAAGTCTGCTGCCATCGAGTACCGGGAGACCGTCTTTCTGGCCCGTTTCCGCAACAACCAGGTCGAGATCATCCATGTCGAGATCCCCGATGATCCGGAGCGCGGCTACATCTACCCCGGCATTGGCGTCCGTCCGATGCATTCCGCATCCTGCTCCAAGGCCATTGCCGCCTTCGCCGAGAACCAGATCCGCGATGCGATTCTCAACGGGACACTGAAGCACTATATCGAACATAGCCGGACTGCGCCGGAGCAGCTGCGCGCGGATTTCGATCGGATTGCAGAGTGCGGCTACGCCGAATGCGAACAGGAAATCGATGTCGGGGTGGCAAGCGTCTCAGCGCCCATATCCATCGGCAATATCGGCGCGACCTTCAGCGTCGGCGCGCTCGGTCCGGTGTCGCGCTTTGACGCGGAATATCGTGCGGCTCTGGGCAAGAGCCTTGCCGAGCTGGCAACCCGCATCAGTGGCGCAATCCAGCTCTGCAATGTTGCCGATGTCTGAACGCCGGGAGGCTAAGCGAGAAAGGCCCTACGCCTGAAGCTGATGTAAGCCACAAGAGGTTCGGCGCAGAAAAAAGCGCCCCGATCAGATCGGAGCGCCCGGATTTTCACAAAGGCCTTGTGCTCAGTCGTTGGCAACCCGTGTCAGGGTCACCAGCCTGGTCTCGAGCGTTTCGATGCAGGTCGTGATCTGCATCGCCAACTCGCGCAGCCGGTTGATCTCGCCGGTCATCTCATCGACTGCCAGCGAAATTCCCGGCGATTGCGGTGCATCGCCGGCACCGCTGATCAGCCAGGCCGGGGACACGCCAAGAACACCGGCAAGGGTCATGATCTTGTTGGCGCGCGGCTCGGAGCGGTCGGACTCCCATTCCGACAGGGTCTCGTCGGTGACGCCGATCCGCGAGGCGGCTTCTTCCAGTGTCAGCCCGGCAAGATCGCGGGCGCGGGTGATACGGCCGCCCAGCGTGTCGCCATCGTCATAAGTCTCGTCATAGGTTTCCGTTGTTATGTCATCCATTGATGTCGTTCCTTTGACTTGTTGGCCGGGCGGCTACGATTGCGCGGTTTGACGCGCCGGCGGCAGACCCGTCCTGAATGTAGAGCCTATGCATGGACCATGTCGTTCCGGTGAACTGTCGGTCGTGCGACATGCATTGGCGTGTCGGATGGTGTGATCCATCACCAGCCTCGAAATTGGCGGTGCCCCTGGATCGTGCCTCACGCTCAAGTGAAAGTCGGAATCATCGAATCGGGGTGAGAGTTTCGGTTCCGGTGGCGCCATTATCGGCAATTCTCGCCACGCAGTCCAGTGGAAGCGCCCGTATTAATGTCTGCGGCAACCAAAAGGGTGTTTCCAGTTGACGCGACCGGCATGCGAAATCGCGGAGCAGCGCTGGCCACAACGACAGCCGAGTCTGGGGCAGGGGAGTGCCGGCTCAGCCGGCCTGGTCATCCCGGGTCGGGCCAAAAACGTTCTCGAAGGCATCGCGCAGCCGCATGTCGGCCTCGTGCATCTGGATCGGCAGGCCGAGGTCGACAAGGCTGGTCACGCCATGGGCGCGCACGCCGCAGGGCACGATGCCGGAAAAATGATCCAGCTGCGGATCGACGTTCAGCGCCAGCCCGTGAAAGCTCACCCATTTGCGCAAGCGGATGCCGATGGCTGCAATCTTGTCCTCGGCCATCGAGCCGTCGGCCAGCGGGGGCTTGTCCGGACGCCGAACCCAGACGCCGACCCGGTCCTCGCGGCGTTCGCCGGTCACGTTCATGTTCTCAAGCGTGGCAATGATCACCGCTTCCATGGCCGAGACAAAGGCCCGCACATCCTGCCGCCGCCGTTTCAGGTCAAGCATCACGTAAGCGACGCGCTGGCCCGGCCCGTGATAGGTGTATTCGCCACCGCGGCCGGTTGCGTGAACCTCGAACCGGTCGGGCTCAACCAGATCTTCCGCCCTGGCGCTGGTGCCGGCGGTGTACATTGGCGGATGCTCGACCAGCCAGATCAACTCGTCGGCCTCGCCGGCTGCAATGCGCTCGGCCTCGGCTTCCATCTGTGCGACGGCATCGGGGTAGGGGGTAAGGCCATCCGATATCCGCCACCGGATCGGCGGGCTGCCCACTTGCGCAAAAAAGCGTGTCTCGAGTGTGTCGCGTGATTTCATGAAACCTGTCTAGATCCGTTTGTCGGCAAATGGAACCGGCCAGATGCGAGGGGCCAATCACCTCTGCGTGCGCGTGTGGCGCTCAAGGCGCTCTTGGCGCGGCGGGGCATGGGCGACACGTTTGGACCAGTGTCGGCTGCGTGTCCCGGCGCGCTCATCGAACAGGCGAAGAGAATCAGGTGGCGGTGGTTTCCCCAAGCGAGATCGGCTGCAATCCGGAGCGAGCAGCTCATTCATCTCACGATCGCCGTCACGTAGCCCGGCTGTAGCAGCAGACAGGCCTGCTCAGCGCTGTTGCAGAGCTTACATTTCGGCTTGAAAAAGCTGATTTTCCGCTGACAGCGAACACATGTGTTTTTTGTGACGAATGCGCTTGTGCAGCGCATATCCATTTGCTACATGCAGCGCGCCGGACAGGTTTCGGCTCTACCACGTGCGGTCGTGGCGGAATTGGTAGACGCGCAGCGTTGAGGTCGCTGTGGGGTTAAACCCGTGGAAGTTCGAGTCTTCTCGACCGCACCATAAAACACCCGCTCCGGCGGGTTTTTTTGTGCCTGAAATTGCGCAGCAAAAAGGGCAGAAGCGTTCAAGCCTCTGCCCTTGTATAGAACCGGCGATGCGGCCTGATCAGTTGGCGACGACCGAACGCAGCATCCAAAGGGCTTTCTCGTGGAAGTTCAGCCGCTCGGTCAGCATGTCCTCGGTAACATTGTCGCCGTTTTCACCGGCATCGCCCGCAGCCTTGCGCATATCGCGAACGGTCTGCTCATGATCCTTGATCAGATCGGCCACCATGTCGTGGGCAGACGCCTGATCGACATCTGAAGCGGTCGGTGCGAAGGATTTCGCCATGTCGAGACTGACCGGCGCAAGGTGGCCCAGCGCCCGAATCCGCTCGGCGATGACGTCGGTCGCCCCGAACAGCTCGTTGTAATGTTCTTCGGTAAGCTCATGAATCGATTTGAAGATCGGGCCGACAACGTTCCAGTGGTAGATGTGGCTCTTGATCGTCAAACGATAGGTGGCAGCCAGGATCTCGGACAGGTCCTTGGACATCGACTTGCGGTAGTCGGCCTTCAGACCCGTGTTGATGCGGTCATTGGAGGCCTCTGGCGTGAGGCTTGCGATTGCTGATTTTGCCATGATCTGCGTCCTTTCGAGAATGTTTGGTAACGGTTAAATATCAAGCAGTTGCGGGTGCATGTGACGGAGATTGCTGAAGCGAGATCGACGCTCCCTCCGCCATGCCGTCCTCGGTATCCTCGGCAATGGCGCCCCACAGCACCCAGGCGGCGATCACGGCAAGAACCATGCTGACGGCCAGGATCACCAGCACTGGTTTTCCCTGGCGCGCCTGGCGGACGTTGATTGGATCTGTTGGCTTGGTCATGTTGAAACTCCTGCGTCTGGTCTGAGTGGTCTCGGTCTGTCGGGCAGCCTGCGGCTCAATCGTTGTTCGAGCGCATCATGGTGCCGGCGAGGGCGCCAACCACCAGTCCGGCGATGATGGCCGTCGACTTGTTCTGCGCGATCAGTGTGGAGGCCGAGGTCACAGCGAGTGCCGAGGCCCGGCCTACCATGGCGACATTCATCCGGCGACGGGCTCTGCGGCGCAGCAGCGCACGGATGCCCATGGCCAGCAAAGCGAGAACCAGGGCCAGTCCCGCTGCGGCGAGCAAGCCGTAGATCGCGCCATAGGTCTCGGCCACGAGCAGCGCAAAGGCGGCAAACAGAGCCCCGCTCGCCATCAGCGCCATGAGGCACATGAAACCGAACAGGATCGCGTCACGGCGCCATTGCCGGGCCTTTGACCCGGCATAAGACGAGACAAGCGAGGTAAGGGGAAGGACCGGGGACATCAGCAATTACCGGCGCAGGATAATCGCGGCCAGGAAGCCGGCTGCCACTGCGACACCGAGCGACTGGAGCGGTTTTTCCCGAACCGTGGTGCTGACCTGCTGTTCGGCGCGGGCATATTGCTTGGACAGATCGGCCACAACCTGCTCGCCGTTCTTGAGCAGTTCGTCGATCTTGTGTTCAGCCGCTTCGCGCGCAATGCCCGTCTTGACCGAACCGGCGCCGGCAATTGCCTCGCTCAGTGCTGCAAGGTCTTCGCGGATACGCGCGGCGCGTTCGGCGATGTCGTCAACGATCGGGTTTGCATTGCCGTTCGAACGTGTGGATTTGCTGGTAGCAGCCATTTGGATTGTCTCCTGTTTGATTTCACCTCACCAACGCCCCTGTGCAGCGATGGTTCCGTTCCGTGCCGTCTGAATCACAAAAAAAGGCCGCCGGAAAAAACCGGCGGCCTCAGGGCTGGGGTTCGGATTCGGCAGATTAGCCAGCCGGAACAACCAGGATCATGCTGTCGCGTTCAGCTTCCCAGTTTTCTTCCGAATATTCCTTCTGAGCTTCCAGCTGCTCTTCGGTGAAGGGTGTGAAGATGGTCAGTTCGCCATCGGCATCAGCGCGGATGTCGAGGTTTTCAGGCGAAACGGCGACTTCTTTTTCGCCCATGCCCAGGAAACCGCCAACGTCGAGGATGAAGCCTTCGACCTTGTTGTCAGCAGTCAGAAGGACGTCGCCGACTTCACCGATGTTTTCATCAGTGGAGCTGTAGACCGTGCGCCCGATCAGGTTTTCGGCGGTAAGGTCATCCGTCGTCACCTGCGTCATCGACGAGCGATCAATGCCCATGGTCTTTTCTTCAGCCATCTCGACAGCGCTGTCGCCGTCTTCGATGTTCTCGGCAGTGCGGTCTTCTGCTGCCATCTGACCGGTGGTGTTCATGTCTTCGTCGGTGGAACGGGCTTCGTTGTACAGCGCATTGCGGTCAAACGCAGGGGCTGCTTCAAGCTGCTCGCGGGTCATGTTGGCAACCAGCCAACGTTCGCCGTCGCGGTCAGCCCATTCGATGGTTTCATAGTCAACGGCGACGTCCTTTTCGCCGATGCCGAGAAAGCCGCCGACGCCGACGATGATCGAGGCAACGTCGCCTTCAGGCGAGATCACGATGTCGTTGATGTCGCCGATCATTTCAGCATCTTCAGCGGCCGAACCGTAGACAGCCGAACCGATCAGGTTGCTGGCGAGGTTGTCGCCCTGGTGCATGCTTGCATTGGCGTCGGTTGTCACAACGGTTTCAGAACCGGTTGCGGTGGTGTCGGTGGTTGCTGTGGTGGTGGTGCTAGCCGCCATCGCCGACGTGGTAACGAGTGTGGCGAGTGCGGTGCTGGCCAAAAGTGTCTTGAACATGGTAATTTCCTTTTTGCATCGAAAGGTGCACGCCGGGCTGGATCGAGTGTGTGAGAGCGCTGGTCCGGCTCGGCGATGGTTACGGTGGATTAACGTCCTCACCCGATCATGGTTCCAGCCGGGTTCAATTTTTTTTGATGGAATGGGACGCCGTATGGGTCGCGCCGGTCTGGACCGGGAAGGCGTTCCTGATCACCGCGTACCCAACCAGCAGGAAGGGCACAGCAAGCAGGCCGCCCACTGGTCCCCAGAGCCAGATCCAGAATGCCAGCGACAGAAATACGAAGAACGGATTGAGTGTGACGGAGCGCCCGATCACCTGCGGCGTGATGAACTGCGCCTCGATCATGTTGAGCGTCAGATAGGCACCGACAGGCAGGAAGATCGCTGGCGGGCTGTCCCAGGTAGCCAGGCCCACGCCAAGCAGGATCACCGCCATGACGGCCGGTCCGATATAGACAATATAGTTGAGGCAGAAGGCCAGCATGCCCCAGAGATAGGGCTGCGGGACGCCAAGCAACCACATCACAGTGGTCGTCGCCAGGCCAAGACCGGCATTGATCACGGTGATCGACAGCAGATAGCGCGAGACAAACCATTCTGCGTCCCTGAACACCCTGGCGGTTCTCAATCGTGCGTGGCGGGTGAAACAAAGGGACAGCACGCTGGTGCGGATGGAGTGGCGCGTGGCGAGAAAGAAGTAGAGGCTTGCCAGAAACAGAACGATCTGCGCCATCAGCGCGGGCGCCAGTGTCGCAATCTCTTCGACTGCGGAATTCTCGGCAATATCGACGGTCATCTCGGCTTTGCCGCCGGCAATGGTGCGGATCTGTTCCTGTACTCCGCCGAGCGTGTCGAAGACGGTGCGCCAGTTGATCAGATGGCGCTGCATCTCATGCCAGATTTCCGGCAACCGATCGGTCCAGATCGAAAGCGGCATTGAAAACAGCGCCACGGCAGACCCGATGAGCGCAAGAAACAGGATGACGACGGTAGCCGCGGCCAGCGACGCCGGAACCACCCGTTCCAGTGCGGAGGAAACAGGGGAGGCCATCAGACCGGTGATCACGGCGAGACAGACAGGGGCCAGAAACGGCTGCGCCTGGTCGAGCGCTGCAAGCGTTGCCAGCAAACCGGTTACGATGATGGCGATACGCGCCAGTGATTGCAGCCCGGCATCCATGCCGGATTTGGCTGCAATGCGCACCACCGGCGGCTCCATCCGATAAAGACGCTTCATGCAAATGCCCCTTTGTAAAAGGGGACAATGCAGCGCGGGGCCGATCGTTCCGAGCCTTGAGGCTTAAACCGGGCGGCGCAAGGCCCGGCGCATCAGAAGGGGCGCTCGCGAGAGGTGGAAAGAAACGGAACGCGGCCTATTTGTCCGCACCCGAATGCCGGTGATTTGCCTTCACCCGCTCATGCGGCACGGTAATCGTGACATCGATCCCGTACTCGTCTGGAACAATGTGCAGAGATCCGCCAAGCTCCACCCGCATTGTCGCGTCGAGCAGCTTGGTTCCAAACCCGCCCTTGCGGGCAAGTGCGTTTGAATTTTGCTCGTCAAGCGGGGTTTCGCTGCGCTCCCGCCAGGAGAAGACCAGAGAATCCCGTCTTTTCTCGTCGGGCTCAATTCGCCACCAGATGTCGAGCTTTCCCGTGTCTGACAGCGCGGAGCCGTATTTGAGCGCATTGGTTGCCAGCTCGTGAAAAGCCAGCCCGAAGGCCTGGGCCGCAACCTCATTGAGTTCGATGGCCGGACCCTCGAGGTTGCTTTCATCCATGTCGCCGCCAAACAGCTGCTTGAGTTCCTGCGCCAGGAGTGTCTTGAGGTCAGCGCTCTGCCAGGCCGTGCGTGCCAGCAGATCCTGGGAGGCGGCCATCGCCTGCAGTCTTGCAGTGAATGATTGCGTGAAGTCGTTGAGGTCATCAGCCGACCGCGCCGTTTGCCGTGACATCGCCATCACCCGGGCGATCATGTTCTTGATCCGGTGCTTCATTTCCTGAAGCAGGAATTCGCGGTCGGACAAGGCCCGTTCGGATTGTTGCCGCAGCGCTTCGCCAACCTCGATGGTGCGTTGCTGGGCTCGTGACGATGCAGCGAGCGCACCGGCCAGAAGTAGGCTGGCAATTGCCAGCATCAGGGTCCGGGTCTGGTCCACAGGCGGCCGGTAGACTTCCGAGGCCTGGAACTCCACCGTCCAGGTGCGCCCGGCCACTTCAATGGACCTTTGCGACGGGGACGGCGCATCCATGCGCTGGCTCGGCCTGTTCACCGATTGGTAAATCAGGCTTGCATCCGCCGGCTCTCCGTCCCAGGCCGTCACATGGATCGGCAAGGTCGGTGACCGGTTGAGCGCGGATTCAAACAGATCGGGTATGCGAAACGGGGCATAGACGAAGCCGAGCGGGCGGCCGGAATTGGGAGCGAAAAAGGGCGTGTACATCAGGAATCCGGCCTTCGGATCCTGAAAGTCTTCCTGGACCAGTTCCACCGTGCCCGACGCACGCAGGCGCTGTTCGGACAGAGCAGCGAGAATTGCCGCCCGCCGCACCGGTTCGGAGTACATGTCAAAGCCCAGAGCCCGCCGGTTGGCCTCGGTTTCCGGCTCGAGCATGACGATGGGAGTGCGGTAGTTCTCGCTCGTTTCGGGCCAGGAAGAACGCGACAGACCGTAATTGCGGTCCAGTTCAGCCGAGATGGCCTGATCCGACTGCGGTCCGGTTTGCACGTAACGGGCAAATCCCAGCCCCTGAACCCCGTTGAACTGTTCGGTCTTTTGCAGGTAGCTCACATAGGTCTTGAACGCTTCCACGCTTGGCACTTCGCCTGTCGCCTGGAAATGGGCCTCGACCGACTTGATCAGCAGCATGTGGTTTTCGATGCGGTCACCGATCCGCTGTACCGCGTCATCGGCTATGCCGATGAAGGTGAACCGGTTTGCCTGATCGATCGTGTACCAGGACGCAACTGCCGTCAGCATGCCAACGACAGCCACCACTATAAAGACCAGAACCGGCTGGAATCGGTAAAACAAATCGGGGCTCTTTCAATGCGGTGCGAGATATATCCGCTAGTCTGTTTGCGCGGCTGATGCAAGATTTCCTGAACCGTGCCGGAGCACTCGGTTGTACCCGTTAGCGGCCGGCGCTGTTCGGATTATGGCACAAACCGTTTGGATCCGCCGAAAATAGGGGGTGGCGGAGGCGTGTCTATTACACAGGTTAATCGCCCGCCAGGAATCAGGAGATCCGTTTGTTCGCCCCCAGGCCGTCTGCCTTGGTGGCAAATTCCATCAGGAAACGCTCGTCGAAATCAGCAAAATCAATTGATCTGGAAATGTCAGGGAAGGTCACGAAACCTCTGTCGATTTTCAGCATCTTCTCCTTGCTCAACCGGCTCAGCGAACGATTGACGTGCACCGTGGAGAGCCCCATGCAATCGCCAATCTGCTCCTGGGTCAGTTCGAGATCAAAGCCGTCTTCGCTCGCCAGCCCGACCTGTTCGAGCCTTATCCACAACTCGAGGAGAAAATGCAGGATGCGCTGCGCCGCCGTCCGCGCGCCGAGGGAAACCTTGTGTTCCGCCAAGATGTTGGCATGCCGCATCGACATCCAGTCGAGGCCAGAAGCCAGAACCGGAAAACGCCGGTGGATTTCGAGAATCCGCACCGGTTCGATAAGGGCCAGTGAACTGTTGGTAAGAGCTGCTGCCGAAAAAATCGACGAATGACTGAAATTGACATGTAGCCCGATGAAATCGCCCGGCAGCGATACGCCTATGATCAGGCGGCGCCCCGCCGGCGTGATCCTGTATCTGATCACCCAGCCGCGCCGCACCAGAAAGGTCACGCGCAACGGCTCGCCGTCATGGATGAATTCGTCGCCCTTGAGCACCGAAGCCTGGTTGACCTGCATGGTCTCCAGGTAGTCGACCTCTTCCGAGGTCAATAGGACGGATCTTCCAAGCCGGCGTACCAGCGGACTTGCATCCTTGGGGATCGCACTCTGGTTCTTGCCGGGCATGCATTCACTTTCGACAAAAAAGGCCCGGCAATAATATTGCCGAGCCTTTCATAAGGGGGAAATCAGTTCTTGTTGAGCCAGTCGTCGATTTCGCGCTCTGCTTCGTCGCGGGTTTTGCCGTAACGGGCCTGGATCTTGCCGGCCAGTTCGTCGCGGCGACCTTCGACCTTGTCCAGGTCGTCATTGGTCAGCTCGCCCCACTGCTGCTGGGCCTTGCCCTTGTATTCGTTCCACTTGCCTTCAATAACATCCCAGTTCATATCAATTCTCCTTGGTTTCAAAGCTTTTGGCCGTTTTGCGGGTCTCGCTGCCGGCCTGTCTACTCAACGTCATAGCGGCAACTTGGTTCCCGCTCATTCCGTATCTTTCGGCGTTATTGTGCGGCCTGCTGCGCCGGTGCCGTTGCCGGGAACACGATGTGAGTTTTTTCGCCGACATCCGGCTGTTCATCGGTCACATTTGCCTTGGCAATTTCCCAGGCGAAGCGGATAGCGCTGCCCGACGAAGCCCAGATGTCTGCCTCCGACGCGTCGAAACGCAACAGGACAAGATTTGCGTCGTCCTTGCCGTCTTCGAACCAGGCAGCCACCGGCGCGGACCAGAACTTGTCGATAAGCGACTTGTCGGATTCCTCGCTCATCGTGCCTGAAATGCAGGCGTGGTAATCATGATCCGGGCTGATCAGGCAGATGCGCGCGCGGCTGGCCGGATGCTTTGCGATGACTGCGCCCATGTCGGAATCGCGCTTGGAATAAAACCAGATGCCGCGCCGGTCTTCGTCCACCTGAGGTGCCATCGGCTGCATCGAGTGACCGGTTTTGTCGAGACCGGTCATGACCGCATGCGTATCGTCCAGGATGTCGAACAGCTGGCTGATCGGTTCGTGTCGTGTCTTGTGAAGATCTGTCATCGGGGAGGGTCCTTTCTTGGTTCGCTGGAGTTAACGCGTGAGAAAGGCCCTGGTTCCTGCCTTTTACCCGTTGAACCGGTCAGGAATTGGGGTTGGCTTTTTCTCCTTAAGGACGAATGTGCAAAGTCTGCGGAGATACCCGTGGACTGCAGACGGCTCATTGCCTATTTGACCAAGTTCTTTACGGTGGAAGGCTCGCAAAGCCTTGTACCTGGATCGATGTTCTCGTGCGGGTTGTCTGACCGGTCGCGTCCAAGGATGGTTCAATGAAATTATGGCCGCTTCTGACACTCAACGGTCTGCTCGGTGTGCCCGGCGCCATTGCCATCGGTCTGTGGCTCCTGGCCTTGCCGATGATCTGGGTCGATACCCAGTTCACCATCATTGGCGATCCGCTGCCGTTCTGGCTCGCCATTTCAGCCGAGACCGCGCGATCTTTGCTGACCACGATCGCGACGGCGGCAATCACCACGCTCAGCATGGTCTATTCGATCATGCTGGTGGTGTTCACGCTGGCGGCCGGCAACATTGCGCCGCGTCTGCTGCAGCGGTTTTCCCGTGACCGGGTCAACCAGATCACCGCCGGATTGCTCGGCGGTACATTTCTCTATGCATTGACGGTGCTCAGGGCCTCTGGCCCGGAGCTGCGTCCCGAATTCTCAATCTTCATGGCTTTCCTGCTTGCTGCAGCCTCGGTGCTCCAAGTCATCCATTTTGTGCATTCGGTCTCGCGCAGCGTGACCATCGACGCGGAAGTGGCGAAGATTTCCGAGCAGCTTGAGCAGCAGGTCAACGCGCTGCTCGTCGAAACCGGAGCAGGCAGTGACGAACTCGAGGAATCCGAGCTCAAGACGGCCTTGCGGGCCAAGCAGTCGGGATATGTCACTGTTCTGGATGAAGCCGAACTGCTTCGGATTGCCCGCGAGCATGACACGTCGATCGCTGTCCGGGTTGCACCCAGTGATTTCGTGCTGGCCGGCCAGACGCTTGCGGTGGCCGGGTTCAGCGAAGACGATGAACTGGCGGCCGACGCCGTCCATGCGGCGATCGTGCTTCAGTCCTATCGGGGCGCGGTCAACGACATCCGGTTTTCAATCAGCATCCTGCTGGAGATTGCTTTGCGTGCGCTTTCGCCAGGCGTCAATGACAGTTTTACAGCGGTGGCCTGTACCGACCGGATTGCCGCCGCACTGGTCAAGCCCGTTTCTGAAGGGATGCGGGGGGATGTCCGGTGCGATCAGGACGGCGTGGCACGCCTTGCGGTTCCCGGTTTGTCATTGGAAGATCTGTTCAACATGACGCTTCATCCGTTGCGTCAGGCGGCCCGCGGAAATGTTCTCATGCTCGATCATATTGCCGTGGTGCTCAATTCGCTCTATTCGATCGCCGGAAGCGATGCCAGGCAGCTCATTGTCGACCACGCCAGAGCTTTGCTCGAGACTGCCGGCGCCGGAGATCCGATCCCGTCCGATCTCGATTTCCTGCGGAAACGCCTCGATTTCGAGATCGATTGAGTTTTCCCGGAACGGGCTTGAAACATCGAGTTAGTAGACGTTCTTCTGATCCTCGACACTGGCGACAGACTGCAGTGCCATATGCGGGTTGATCACTTCGAGCGTGACCTCGATGCCGCCCTGTTGCGTGACATCCCAGACGATTTCCGCGTCCTCATACAGCAGCGCCGGATCGATCTCCACGCACTTGCCAAATGTTTTTGGCTGGTCTGAGCCTATGCTACGGATGGCGGGCATCAGCTCGGCGCGGCACTCTTCGGTCGTCTCATAGCCGATGGCGGGGGCAGGGTATTCCTTGCAGGCCTGCAAATCGTCGCTGCAGGCGATCAACAGCATGAATGCAGCAATGTGTTCCATGACGTGTCTCCTTTGGCAGAACAACGTCAGGGCATCGCGGAAGTTCCACACAGAACAACTGGTTAAGAAATTCTTTCGCCAAAACAAAAAGATGACGGGGTTGGGGGCGGTGCAACCCTGGGCCAGCGGCAATAACAGAAGTTTCACGAGAGCAGGGCGCCGGATGTTTTCTTGATCGGCGCCGCATCATCGTTCCCCGGGTGAACTTGCTTTGGCGTGAGTTTCAGCCGGGTGCGTGCAACTCGTACTGGCTGGCGGGAATGGTCAACTGATAAATCAGGTGGTCTGGCTCGATGACGTGCTCGACCTGGGCTGCAAGCGCCTGCGGCACGATGCGTCCAAGCACCGTGCCGGTAAAGCCGGATTTGGATTTTGAGGCGGCTTCCGGCTCTTCCTGGCGTCGCGCGAAGGTTTCGCGCCAGGTCAGGATCAGCTCCGACGCGCCTTCATCGTTGAGATGCTCTTCGGCGGAAAGCTCAATCTTGCCGCCGGCCGGGCCCAAGGCGCCCCTGGCGAGCGAATCAATCGTCAGCTCATGAAGCGCGAGGCCCAGGTGCAGGGCTGCGTTCGGGAACAGGTAGGCGTCTTCACCGATCATCTTGAAGCCGGATGGCAGATCCCCCATCAAGGGGTGCAATTGCGATTCGGTCAGCGCAAAAAGCTCCGCGCCCCGCCAGTCCGATGCGGTGACCAGATCCTGCGACTGGGCCATCGATTGCACCCGGTTCCTAAAAGCAAGCAGGAAATCCTCCAGCCCCTGGCTGTGGCGAGCGGTTTGCGAGGCGACAGACTGGATGATGGCCAAGAGGTTTTTCGACCGGTGGCTGAGTTCGCGCAACAGCGTCTTGAGCACGGTTTCGCGATATTTGAGATCGTCAATGTCGATAATGGTCGTGAACACGCCGATAACGGTGCCTTCCATATCCACATCAGGTTCGATGTTGAGCATGTACCAGTGCCGCTCGTGGCCCGTGTCTCGATGAATTTCAAGCTTGGTCGGCTCACCGGACTCAATCACCCGGCGCTTGGCGTGAACGACCTTGGTGGCATGGTGAGCCGTAAACACCGCCTCGTCGGTACCGCCTTCGAGCAGAGACCCGAGCGGCCAGGAATCGGGGAGGTTTGCGGCAAAGCGGATGACCAGATCGGCATCCTGGTACATCATGGATACCCCGGCGCTGCGCAAGCCTGCGAGCACGAATCTCAGTCGGTCGGATTCGTTAACCGATGTCATCGTCATGATATTCAATTCACCCGCTGGTTTTCAGATCCGAATTACGCATTAAGGTGCCGGATGGCATCCGGCACCTTAATCAGTCTCAATACGCCGGTCTTGATTTGCGTCATACTTTCCGGACAAAGTTCATGACCAGCGAGATGACCAGGAAAGCCAGGAACAGGAAGAACAGAACCTGTGCTATGCCGGCAGAAGCACCGGCGATCCCGCCGAAGCCGAGCACGCCGGCGATAATGGCCACAACGAGGAAAACGAGAGCGTAGTACAGCATCGAAAATCTCCTTTTTCATTCGATGCAATGCCAACGCCGCTTGTCCTAGTTGGTTCCTGTCATCTCCAGTTTTTCGCCCGCAGTGTTGAAGAACAGCGCCTGGCTGATCAGCGCCTTCACCATGTCGGGGTTGAAGGGCTTGGTCACGAGAAAGGCCGGCTCAGGCTTTTCACCGGTCAGCAACCGCTCAGGGAAGGCGGTGATGAAGATGACCGGCAGCATCTCGTCTTTCAGGATGTCGTTGACGGCGTCAATGCCCGAGCTGCCATCGGCGAGCTGAATGTCGGCCAGAACCATCTTCGGCTTGGTCTTCTTGTACAGCTCGACAGCTTCCGAGTGGGTGCGCGCCACACCGGTGACACGGTGGCCCAGCGTCTCGACCATGTCCTCGATGTCCATGGCGATCAGCGGCTCGTCTTCGATGATCATGATATCGGTCGCCACCTGCCTGGAAATTTCCACCGAGGCGGTTTCGAGCAGCTTGTTGAAGCTGGCTTCATCAACGTCGAGAATTTCTGCGGCTTCGCTCGGCTTGAAGCCTTCCACTGCAATGAGAAGAAAGGCTTTGCGTGCCTGCGGCGTGACAGCCTCGAGATTGTTGGCGGCGCGCTTTTCCCAACTGAACGGTGTCGGGTTTTCAGGGATTGGAACCGAAAGGCTGTCGAAGAGTTGTGAGAACAGCCGGTACAGAGACACGCGGTCATCTGCGGTCTTGGGAAAAATGCTCAGATCTGCAATCAAGGCCTCAAGCGTCGCAGCTACATAAGCGTCGCCGGAAGTCTGTGATCCGGTAACCGCGCGCGAGAAGCGGCGGAGGTAAGGAAGGTGCGGCGCGATGCGCATGGACAGTGTCGTCATTAGGTACCCCTTTGTGGTCCACTCAACGTGGCAACGAACTCTAAACGCACGGACGAAAAAAAAGTTCCGGCCTCTTGGAACTTTTTTTGGTGTGGCGCATTCTCTGTAATATGTGTTCATTCTGAAAGGGCTGGCAAGGGCATGATTGATCGAGAAGCAAAAGGCGAAACTTCCAGGGGAGGGCGGAAAACTGAGCTCGGTTCTACCGATGCGATCGCTTCACAGCTGAAGCAGTTTTACACCTCCGTCGAGGAAGAGCCGATTCCCGACCACCTACTGGGCCTGCTCGAGAAACTCGATGAAGCGGAACGCTCGGGTGGCTCCAATGGGGCAAACTGACATGGGCGCTCCCCAGACCATTCCGGCAGAGGGTTCCAGCGCGTTTTCCTTCAAGCGGGAAATGCTGGCGGTGCTGCCGAGCTTGCGAGCCTTTGCGGTATCGCTGGCGCGTCGCCACGACAAGGCAGACGATCTTGTTCAGGAAACCGTCATGAAAGCCTGGGGCAAGCAGGAAAGCTTCCAGCCCGGCACCAGCATGCGGGCCTGGCTTTTCACCATCCTGCGCAACGAATTTTACAGCCAGATGCGTCGCAAGGGCCGGGAACTGCCGGATCCGGACGGTGTCTTCGCGGGCAATCTCGCAACCCATCCCGAACAGTACGGCAAACTCGATCTCGCCGATTTCAAGACGGCGCTCGACACTCTTCCCGATGATCAGCGTGAGGCCATCGTCCTTATCGGCGCATCCGGCTTTTCCTACGAGGAAGCGGCAGAGATCGCCGGCGTGGCGGTCGGCACCATCAAGAGCCGGGTCAACCGGGCCCGCGTGAAGCTGCAGGAAATCCTCACTGTCGAGGGCGAAAGCGACTATGGCCCCGACGAGACCTCGCGGCCACTTGTCAACAAGGCCTTCCCGGGCCGCTAGGGCCGGGGCTTCTGAACCAGGCGTAACATCACAACCAAAACGCGATGTCCGCCTGCAGCACAGAGCGACAATCAGATCATGCCCGTCACGCTGTGGCGGGCATTTTCGGTGGAACTTCAGCATGTAAGTAAGCTTGGGGTTGCTCTGACGCAGAGGAAACACCTGCGTCGGAGGACGCGTCTTCGTCTTGGGCAGGAGGGGGCGGCATCAGTGTGTTAGCCTTAGGTGCCACATGGATTGTCCCGGCATTTAGACACAAAAAACACGCCGGGAGGCTTGGTCCCGGCGTGTGTGTCAGTTTTCAATGGTGGTCCAGCAAATGACGGGTAGGGCGCCTACTTGCTGCTGAGGTCTATGTCCGCCGAGGCTGTTTCCAGCCTCCGCAGCAGCGCTGCGGCGTCCGATTTCAGCTTTTCCAGCATCTTCTCGCGGCTGGGCTGATCATTGGCCGGCTTGATCTCGTAGCTTGCATTCGTGCTCACGCCGAGAACCTGGCCTGCGATGGTGGGGTGTATGCTCGACATTGTGGAACTCCTTCAGCTCCCGGGTAAACAGACGATCGGTATCAGGCGGTCCGGGTGTTGCCCTTGGGCCCGGCCAGGAACCAGATGATCAGGCCGACAACCGGCAGCACGATGATCAGCACTGTCCACAGGGCCTTGGCGCCGGTGGAAGCGGAAGACTGAAAGATGTTGTAGATCGCCCATACCACGGCGATGAGAAGAATGAGGCCCAGCAGGCCGCCGACTTCGATACCCATTTTATGCTCCTTGACTTGAGGCCTGACGCCACCTCCCGAAACCTGTTCGAAACAGGCCACGGAAGAAGGCGTCAGACACCATTCTGACGCCGCAGTCGCGCAGGCGCCTTCGCAAGATCAACGCACAAATGCCACATTTGTTCCGCGGCCGGTCCCGCCTTGGCCCCGGTGTGAGGCCACCGCGATGCGAGGGAGCGTTTTTTGGGCGGCCATCCACCCGGGAGCGCTTCAGCCCTTGTTGTAGTTGCCGAACTTCACCCAGGCGCCGCCGCGTTTTGAGGACTCGACGCAGGCCGTGACGAAGGCGACGCCTGCCAGGCCGTCTTTTATGCCGGGGAACATCACGTCCTCGGGCAGCGGGCTGCCGTCGCGCTGGGCGATGATGGCTTCGGCGGCTTCATTGTAGATCGTGGCAAAGCCCTCGAGATAGCCTTCGGGATGGCCGCTTGGGATGCGGCTGACGCGCTGGCCCGCAGCGCTGGCCCCGGCGCCGTTGCGGGTGAGCAGCCGCTTGGGCTGGCCCAGCGGCGTGTGCCAGAGATAGTTCGGATCCTC
>TARA_R110002012_G_scaffold69372_1_pt1 | contig 20912 bp, 17 predicted proteins | sample TARA_R110002012 | Tara Oceans TARA_R110002012 (sample SAMEA4396515) | marine metagenome | biome: Westerlies Biome; feature: [DCM] deep chlorophyll maximum layer (ENVO:01000326); material: water (ENVO:00002006), including particulate matter (ENVO:01000060) such as... | depth 40 m | reverse complement strand
TCTTTATGATAAAAATATTGCTGACCTGACAGGTATTGAGGCTTTTATTAATATTAGTTGGTTAGATTGTAGGAAGAATCTTTTAATCGAATTAGATGTTTCACAAAATATAAATTTGACCTATTTAGATGTGAGTTTTAATTTGCTTACATCACTTGATGTAACAAATAACCCACAACTTACTCGTTTAAATTGTGCTAAAAATCAATTGACCACTCTTGATACTTCTCAAAATATAAACTTAGAGGTCTTTTACTGTTATGCTAATTTACTAACAAGCTTAGATGTATCTCAAAATACGTTATTAAATTGGTTTTTTTGTTATGAAAACCAACTAACAAGTTTAGATGTTTCCCAAAATATTAATTTGGAATTATTATATGCATTTACCAATCAACTTACAGATATTGATTTAGGCAGTAATATAAATTTGGAGGAAATAATTATAGCACAAAATCAGTTTACATCTTTAGATATTTCACAAAACCCTAACTTGACTTACTTAGATTTTTCAACAAATAATCTAAGCAGTATAGATATTTCAAATAATCCAGGCCTGTTATCTATCCGTGGATTTAATAATCAACTGTCTAATATAGATGTTTCAAATAAACCTGTCCTTCAGCAACTATTAGTTAATGGGAATGATCTTACGAGCATTGATGTTTCACAAAATCCTGAACTAGTTATATTGAATTGTGGAGAGAATCCAATAGCATCACTAGATGTTTCGCAAAATATAGGTTTAAAAGGAATAGAGTTTTCAAATACACTTGTATCTGAAATAGATTTAAGTAATAATCCACTATTGTGTGGGGTAGTGGGAAATAATAATTTCTCCCTAAATTATGTAAACATAAAGAATGGTAATAACGCCGAACTAACAAATAGTAATTGTTATGCTAGTTATTTTATGGATATTGGTTTAAACCTTTTGAACAACCCAAACTTACAATTCGTTTGTGTAGATGATGCTAACTTTGCTGCAACTAATTTTACAGAAGTTTCGCCAAATGCAACTTTTATTGAAGACTGCTCCATTGCCAACGGCGACCTAAACCATATAACCGGTACCGTAACCTACGATGATGAAAATAATGGCTGTGATGGGGGCGATGCTGGTATTGACGGTTTGCTTGTAAACACTACGGATGGAACGAATAACTTTGCAACGACTACAGTAAACACTGGGGGTTACAATCTTGCTGTGGCGGAAAATACTTATACTACTACTATTTTGGGGTTATTGCCTTATTTTACATTAACACCCGCTCAAGAGGTTGATACCTTTATAGGTTTTAACCAAACGGAGATTGCTGATTTTTGTATTTCACCCGCAACCACCGCCAATGATCTTACCGTTACCCTTGTGCCATTGACCGCTGGCCGTCCTGGGTTTGCGGCGCGTTATAAGCTGGTTTATGAGAATGTGGGAACTACACTATTAAGCGGCAACGTGGAACTGGATTTTAATGGAACGCTGGTAACTTTTATTGAGGCGACCCCTACAGAAACTTCCGTAACTGGCAATACTATTTCTTGGGACTACAGCAATCTAAATCCTTTTGAAACACGGAGTATTGAAGTGGTTTTTAATATTGCCGAACCTCCCGTGGTACAAGCTGATGATGTGTTGCCTTATATTGCAAGAGTAAATCCGATTAGTGGGGATGCTGCACCGGATGACAATGTTTTTCAGCTAAACCAAATTGCCGTAAACAGTTTTGATCCCAACGATAAGCAGGTGCTGGAAGGCAATCAGGTGCTTATTGCCGATGCGGATGAGTATCTGCATTACGTGGTGCGTTTTCAGAATATGGGAACTGCCAGTGCCGTTAATGTACGGGTTCAGGATTCATTGGATGAAAAGCTGGATTGGACAACATTTAAGGTTCTTGATGCCAGCCACGCTATGGAAACACAGCTTGTAAATGGGTCGATAGATTTTATATTTGACAATATCAACCTGCCTACAGCTACATCAGACCCTGAGGGGAGCCAAGGTTTTGTGGCTTTCAAGGTGAAACCCGTTTCCACGGTTCAGCTGAACGATGTTGTGGCAAACGCAGCGGATATTTACTTTGACTTTAATGCGGCGATTGTTACAAATACTGTTTTTACCACGTTTGTCGATGAATTGGGGGTTGCTGATTTTGAGACTCTGAAAGTGGTTGCATATCCAAACCCTACCAATGATATTTTGAACATTCAGGCTGAGGATTCTATTTCTTCAATTGAGGTTGTAAATATACTGGGACAGACCTTACTTATTTCCAAAGGAAATAGTAACCGCGAGCAAATTGATATTTCTGGGCTCAGCCCGGGGAATTACTTTGTGAAAATTGTTGTTGGGGACGTTAGTAGTGTTTTGCGGATTGTGAAAAAATAACCCACCCCGTCTGCTTCGCAGCCACCCCTCCCTTGCAGGGTGGGGAGTATACTCACTCCTTTCACTAAAGTGAACGTTTTCTTAAACAAGTTTGGGCTGGGCTCTCCCTTCAGGCTGGGGAACGCTTTTATCTCTTAACAAAAAGTTAAAATCGTTCTTTTCAGTAACGATTACGCAGTATAAAAGACCAATAATTCTATATTTACCAGCCGATAGATTAAGCGCTAATGCTATTTTTTATCACGTTATTACTAATAAAAACTCCCTTTACTAATGAAAAAAATTATTCTTTGTTTTTTGCTTGCTGCCTTTGTAATTCCTGTTCAGGCCAATGAGGGTATGTGGTTTTTGATGCATATTGAGCGATTGAACTATCGCGATATGCAAAAAATGGGGCTACAGCTTACGCCCGAAGAAATTTACAGTATCAACAATTCTAGTCTTAAAGATGCCATAGTACAGTTTAACCGTGGGTGTACTGCAGAGATTATTTCAGATAGCGGTTTGGTGCTTACCAACCATCACTGTGGCTATAGTGCCATTGCGGAGCTTTCTACTGCAGAAAACGATTACCTGACCAATGGATTTTGGGCAGGGAACTTCGGTGAGGAATTGAAACCAAAAAAACTTTCCGTTCGCTTTTTTGTGCGAATGGATGATGTTTCAAAACGCATCTTGGGACAGGTAAACGAAAACATGACCGAAGCCGAGCGTGAGGCAGCCATTAACCGTGAGATAGCCAAGATTGAGCAGGAAAATAACGAGGGCGGTAAATATACTGTTTCTGTAAAATCCTTTTATCAGGGCAATGAGTTTTACTACTTCGTTTACCAAGATTATAATGATGTGCGATTGGTAGGTACACCACCGGCAAGCATAGGGAAATTTGGAGGGGATACCGACAACTGGGAATGGCCAAGACATACAGGCGATTTTTCACTTTTTAGAGTGTATGCTGATAAGGACGGTAACCCTGCGGAATATTCACCAAACAATGTGCCCCTAAAACCCAAATATCACTTAAAAACAAGTTTGAAAGGTTTTGAGGAAAACGATTTTGCTATGATCCTTGGATATCCTGGAAGAACTAACCGTTGGATGCCCGCAGGCGGCATACAGCAAAACGTAGATTACGCGTATCCAGCTTGGGTGGAGGCTTCAAAAACCTCTATGGACGTAATGAAGAAATATATGGACAAAGATCAGCAAGTAAAACTTGATTATGCTTCCAGTTATGCCTCTATTGCCAATTATTGGAAAAACCGCCAAGGCATGATCGATGCACTTACACAACACAAAACTGCTGAAAGTAAGCGAAAAGATGAAAAGGCTTTCCAGAAATGGGCCTCCAAAAAAGGCAATGAAAAATATGCCAATGTGATACCCGTTATCAATAACTACTATAAAAATACCAATAAGGCTAGTGCACATGACAATTACTTGGGCTTGTTGTTGCGTACTCGTATGGCAACCATTCCATACCGATTGGGCAATGCACTGGATTATTACATACAACAAAACGAAGCAAAACAAGCTGAGGTTAAGCCACAATTGGACGCTGAAATAAACGATCTGTACGAGGGTATATATATGCCTTTGGAAAAAGATGTGCTTGCTGAACAGTTGAAGCTTTATTCCACCAAGGCAGAAAATATTGCGCCTATGCTAGCGCGAATTGCTACTGCCAACAATAAAAGTGAAGCAGGATGGAATGACTATTTAAATACAGCTTTTGAAAACAGTATTTTTCAATCAAAGGAAAAAGTAGAAGCCTTTATTGCAAATCCCAATGCCGAAGTTTTACGGAATGATCCTTTGTTCCAACTTTCCACAGATTTGCTGAAGCGCTACCGCTATGAGTCTGAAGAAGAAAAGCAATTGAACAATGACTTTGAGCGTGCATACCGTTTGATGGTACAGGGAATGCGAGAGATGAATCCAGACGCAAAATACTATCCTGATGCAAATAGTACACTGCGCTTAACGTATGGAAAGGTAATTGCATTGCCAGAAGATAAGCGCAATGATGCTGTGAAAAATTACTACACAACTTTGAAAGGTACTATTGCAAAATACCAACCGGGCGATGATGAATTTGATATGCCGCAGAAATTGATAGACCTATATGAAAATAAAGATTTTGGTCAATATGCAGATAATGATGGCTATTTGCCCGTAAACTTTTTAACGGATAACGATATTACTGGTGGAAACTCTGGTTCGCCAGTACTGAACGGTAAAGGTGAGTTAATAGGTCTTGCTTTTGATGGAAACATTGAGGCCATGGCAGGTGATGTTATTTTTGATGACCAACTGCAGCGCACCATTAATGTGGACATTCGCTATGTACTGTTTTTAATAGACAAATTTGCAGGAGCAAGTCATATTATTGATGAATTGACGATAGTAAAATAAACACTTTTTCTTCCAATACCTTTTTATAAAACCCTGTATATTTATTTAAATTTACGGGGTTTTAATTTTTTATATAATTATAGATATATGGCATCAGGGATTTTCGCAATATTGGATGATATAGCTGCACTGTTGGACGATGTAGCGATGATGAGCAAAGTGGCAGCCAAAAAAACGGCTGGTATTTTGGGTGATGACCTAGCGGTGAATGCCGAAAAGGCCTCTGGGTTTGCCTCTTCTCGGGAAATTCCTGTACTCTGGGCTATTACCAAAGGTTCATTTCTCAATAAACTGATTATTCTGCCCATAGCCTTTTTGCTGAGCGCTTTTTTACCTTGGGCAGTGACCATCATCTTAATATTAGGGGGATTATATCTGGCTTATGAAGGGGCAGAGAAAATATATGAGTTCTTTTTTCCCCACGCCCATGCTAAAGAATCATTTGTAGAGGAAGGCCTTACCGAAAGTGAAATTTTAGCCATTGAGAAAGAACGTGTAAAATCAGCAATTGTGACCGATTTTATCCTGTCATTAGAAATTGTGATTATAGCTTTGGGTACCGTGGTAGAAGAACCCATAGGCACCCAGATTATGGTAGTGAGCGTTATTGCAATTCTTGCCACGGTTGGAGTTTACGGTATTGTTGCACTTATTGTACGTATGGATGAAGCGGGTTTTAAATTGATAAAACGTAGTAAGACAGAAACTAGTTTTTCACGTAAGCTGGGAAATTTATTGGTACAAGCACTTCCAAAAGTTATTAAAAGTTTAAGCGTTATAGGTACCATAGCCTTATTATTGGTATCGGGCGGTATATTTGTACACAATGTAGACTTCTTTCATCATCTCTTACCTTCGTTGCCATCCTTTCTTTTGGAATTTGCCGTGGGGCTTATTGTAGGTTTTATTTGTTTAGGTGTTGTAGTTATCTTCAAAAAACTTTGGCGAAGGGTAAAAGGGAAAAGTGCATCTGTTTAACAATTAATTTCTTAGCTATTCGGTAGCGATAAATTGATTAATATCATTTTATTTCCTACAAATACAATCCTATATTTGCCGCCGAAAAAGTATTAACCTTTAAAAATTATTATGAATAAATTTTACACTTTATTGTTTACATTACTTATTGCTGCCACTTCGTCTGCGCAGGTTTTGAACGAAACCTTTGATGATAATAGTGGTTTTGTTACTTCAACCCCTTTCTTTTCTGACGGTGCTGGAGATTTCTTCGGTCTTGCCGTAGTTGAGGATTTTAACGGAGAACCGCTACCAACCCAGCTTAAGGCCTACACAGGTTTTACAGGTGGTTTTTTAACAGGCATGGATCTAGATGGGGAAGGTGCTACCTTGCCAATAACAGTTGACTGGACAGGAATTGATATAGATGGATTTACCGATCTTACTTACAGCGGTGAATTTGCTGAATTTTTTGATTCTCCCGGAGATATTGATGATGCCGATTATATTTTGGTGCAATATCAAATAGACGGAGGTGGTTACCAAAACCTTATTGCTTTTGAAGGAGCCGATTTTACCGGTGGTGGTGGAACTGCCAACGGTAACTTTAGAGAAGATACCGATTTTGATGGCGAGGGTGATGGAACAGTTTTGACAGATGCGGCTCAAGCTTTTACCAAGTCTATAACAGGAACAGGTATTGTTCTTGACCTTCGTTTGACCGTTTCGGTTGATTCAGGAGATGAGGATTTTGCGGTAGACACATTTGTAATTACCGGAACAGCCCCTGATACCACTCCTCCCGTAATTACTTGTCCAGCTGTTATTGAACAGGACAACGACGGGGGTATTTGTGGCGCTATTGTAACTTTTGATCCTGCAACTGCCACTGATGATACTGATCCTAACCCGGTAGTGGTTCAGACTTCAGGCCTTGCTAGTGGATCTGAGTTTCCAGTGGGAGTTACCACTATAGAATTTACAGCTACAGATGCTTCAGGTAATTCCAGCACTTGCACCTTTACAGTTACTGTAATAGATGCAGAAATTCCAGAAATACTATGCCCTCCTACACAAACTGTAATGGCAGATTCCAACGATATGTATGAGCTTCCAGATTACGTGGGCGATGGTTTGGTTACAATTACTGACAACTGTGCTACTACTTTTACAACACTTCAAATTCCGGCTGCGGGAACTATGGTGGGCGTAGGTACTACCAATGTAATTATTGAAGCCACAGACGATGCTGGAAACACTGCGGGTTGCAATTTTGACGTTGTAGTTGAACCATTCTTGAGTGTTACTGACATTGCTCTTTCTCAAATTGTATTATATCCCAATCCAGCAAAATCGACTGTTAGTATTAATACAACTGTTGAAAATATTGTAGTTTATAGTGTAGCTGGGCAAAAGCTAATTGAAACCAATAGCAACAGCTTTGATGTTTCAGCACTTGCTAACGGTATATATTTAGTGAAAATAACTACTACCGAAGGTACTGCGGTAAAACAGTTGAGCGTTCAGTAAGCTATTTTTTAAATTATATAGAAAAACCATCCATTACTTACGGGTGGTTTTTTTTGTATTTATATAGACTTTATTGAACAATAAAATGTCAAAAATGATTGCGCAAATACTTTCAATTTTGCGACATTTGAATTCCGATAATTCTTAAGGTTGAAAAAAAGACTTTTTGCCATAGCATTTCTGTTAGTATTGTTCGCTCCAGTGGCAACCATGTATCTATTTCATATTGAGAAAGCCGCACTAAAACGTGAAATTAAATGGAAGATGATTGCGGGAATAGACCAAAATGAATTGGTGCTGCTGAAATTTTCAAAAGAAGAGGCTGAGACAAAGTTGCGGTGGGAACATTCAAAGGAGTTTGAATATGATGGACAGATGTACGATATTGTTTCAAAAGAAATAAAAGGAGATTCAATTTACTACAGATGCTGGTGGGACTATGAGGAAACCGCCCTTAATAGGAAATTGCAACAGCTGGTCGCACAAACATTTGATAAAGACAAAGACAAGCAAAGAACCCAAGAGTATTTAAACGCCTACTTTCAATCCTTTTTCTGTTCAGAGCTTTTTGAGTGGCAGGCAAAGGCCCTGGAAGGCTTAAGTAAAATAAGTGAAAACAGCGTATATAGTGACAATTTTACTTCCATGCGCATAAGCCCACCCTCACCACCTCCCAAGTATTGTTAATGTCTTAGTATTTAATCTGCTTTCAAGATAAATTGAAAGTGTATCTTATTGTGTTATTTTTTGACACCTAAACAATAACAATCAAAAAAATATTTTAAAATGAAAAAACTATACGTGCTATGGCTATTGTTGGCTATTGTGGGAACTTCCTACGGGCAAACCATCACCATAACAGATGCGCAGACCAACGAACCGGTGGAGTTGGTTACCCTTAGCGCAAATTCAAAATTATATGTTACAACAAATGCGAAAGGTAATGCCAATATTTCAGCATTTAAAGATGCCGAAAAGATTGAAATACGAAGTCTTGGCTATAAAACAGTTGTAAAAAGTTATAACGAGTTGGAGGCAGAAGGGTTTTCCCTTTCGCTTGAAATTTCAAACCTAAATCTTGACGAGGTGGTTATCTCTGGATCTCGATGGAGACAGAATAGTGATGATGTTCCCTCAAAGATAATTTCCATATCTGCCAAGGATGTGGCGCTTCAAAACCCCCAGACAGCAGCCGATTTATTGAGTGTTTCTGGGAAGGTATTTGTACAGAAAAGTCAACAGGGGGGTGGCAGCCCAATGATTCGTGGTTTTGCCACAAGTCGGTTGTTGTATTCGGTTGATGGGGTTAGGATGAATACGGCAATTTTCCGTTCCGGAAATCTTCAAAATGTAATTAATCTCGATCCGTTTGCCATTGAGGGTACAGAGGTGCTTTTCGGGCCTGGATCTGTAATTTACGGTAGCGACGCCATTGGTGGGGTAATGAGCTTTCAAACCTTGACCCCGCGTCTTTCATTGAACGATTCGCCCTTGGTTACAGGGAAAGCCAATGTGCGCTATTCTTCCGCCAATAACGAAAAAACTGGGCATTTTGATGTAAATCTTGGTTTTAAAAATTGGGCATTCGTAACCAGTATCAGCTCGTGGGATTATGACCATTTGCGGCAAGGAAGCCATGGGCCCGAAGATTACATAAAGGATTATTACGTACAAAGACAGGACAGCACCGATGTGGTTATTTCGCAGGATGATAAGCTATTGCAGATTCCTTCGGCCTATTCGCAGATAAATATGATGCAGAAAATTCGCTTTCAGCCAAATGAGCGTTGGGATTTTCAATACGGTTTCCATTTTTCGGAAACTTCACCTTACGGAAGGTATGACAGGCATACGCGTGTTCGTAATGGCACTGCCCGCTATGCCGAATGGGATTATGGCCCGCAGATTTGGATGATGAACAATTTAAACATAAATCATTCTGCAAATAATTCGGTTTTTGACCAATTGAGCCTTCGCTTGGCACACCAATGGTTTGAGGAGAGCAGAATAGACCGATCCTTTAACAGTAATGAGCGCAATACCCAAAGCGAAGAAGTGGGGGCTTACTCCGCAAATTTGGATTTTATAAAAAGTACCGGGGAAAAGAACACCCTCTTTTACGGTGTGGAGTATGTGCTGAACGATGTAAATTCCAAAGGAGAATTAACAGATATTTCAACAGAAATCTCTGAAATGGGGCCTGCGCGTTATCCAAAATCCAAATGGCAATCCTTGGCGGTCTATGTTACCGATGAGTTTAAGGTAACGGATGATTTTACTTTAAGCGCAGGAGCACGTTACAACTATGTGTTGCTGGACGCTGAGTTTGACACTACTTTTTACCCCTTTCCCTTCACAGAAGCCAATTTAAAGAACGGTGCACTCACGGGAAGTATTGGCGGGGTATATCGCCCAGACGATTCTTGGGTTATAAGTGCCAATTTAGGAAGCGCATTTAGAGCGCCAAATGTGGATGACGTTGGGAAGGTTTTTGATTCGGAACCGGGAAGCGTCGTTGTTCCCAATCCAGATTTAAAACCTGAATACGCTTATAATGCTGATTTGGGTATTGCGAAAGTTTTTGAAGATGTTGTAAAATTAGATGTTACGGGGTACTACACTTCCCTAAAGGATGCTTTGGTGCGCAGGGATTTCAAACTAAATGGGCAGGACAGTATAACCTATCAAGGCGAACTGAGCCAAGTGCAAGCAATTCAAAATGCAGCCGTGGCGCACGTATATGGCGTGCAGGCTGGAATTGAAGTGAGATTGCCCAAGGGGTTTGGGTTTTCAACAGATGTAAACTTTCAGAAAGGGGAAGAGGAATTGGACAATGGAGAGACAAGCACTTCGCGACATGCATCTCCGTTTTTCGGGGTTTCCCGTTTAAATTATAAAGCAAATAAGTTGCGTATGGAGCTTAATGTGAATTATCAAGGGAAGTATGATTTTGATGAGCTGCCCCAAGGAGAAAAGGAGAAAACGGAAATTTATGCCCTAGATGAAAATGGCGATCCCTATGCTCCTGCATGGTACACGCTTAACTTTAAGGCACTTTATAAACTAACGGATACCTTTGATGTGAGCGGTGGGATTGAAAACCTTACTGATCAGCGTTACCGTCCATATAGTTCTGGAATTTCCGGAGCTGGAAGAAATTTTATTCTTGCGTTAACGGCACATTTCTAAATAACTTGCTTTAAATATTGTGTTTAAAAATGAGGATGTTAAATAATCACATTTTTTTATATATTTGGCCTGAGCCTTATGGCTTATTTCTCCCCACTTAATTTGAGAAAACCCGCACTGTTATGGTGCGGGTTTTTGAATTAATTGAGAGTTTAAACGGGAATAATCTAAAAAGCAGATGTAAGGGTGTTTTTTGGAATCTTGGAGAAATATTGGATTCCCACAATAGAGAAAATTGATTGTACCTTCACGTTTTCCCTGCAAAAAAGAATAATTTCCTTGTTGTTCTCCCGTGCTTTTTCCGAGGCAATATAGAGCATGTATGCTCCTGCTTGGTCAAATCTTTCCAAAGAATCCAAATCAATAATCAAGGATTGGGTTTTGTCCAGTGCGGCTTCAATTTTAAACTGTATTTCAGATAGGTTGCCGCTGTATAATTTACCTTCTAAACTTAAAAAACGGTTGGTTAAAAAACTATGCAATGTCATGCTAAGTGATTAAAATTAATGATCACATAGGTTTGCGTAGGAATTTAAGGGCGATTGTGATTTAGGACAGAAATTTTGATTTGTGAATTTACAAAATGATTTTCAATTGGAAGGGGTGAATGTTGTGCGAAGATAGCTACCTAATGCAATTTTTACTTCTATTTATACAAACGATTATAAGTAATCGTAATCCACTTCTTTTTAATAGTTTTGCAACCTCAAAATTTTGATATGATTTCAATAGATGGTTTGGCAGTTGAGTTCAGTGGTGAAACGCTTTTTAGCGATGTTTCCTTTGTGGTGAACGAAAACGATAAAATAGCGCTGATGGGAAAAAACGGCGCTGGAAAGAGCACGATGATGAAGATTATTGCAGGGGTTCAAAAGCCCACCCGCGGAAACGTTCGTGCTCCAAAGGATGCCGTTATTGCATATTTGCCACAGCATTTATTGACGGATGACAGCTGTACCGTTTTTGAGGAAGCTTCCAAGGCCTTTGGGCAGATTTTTGAAATGCGGGACGAAATGGACCGATTGAACAAAGAACTGGAAACCCGAACCGATTACGAAAGTGATGATTATATGAACATCATAACCAAAGTGGCGGAATTGGGAGAAAAATATTATGCTTTGGAAGAAATAAATTACGAGGCCGAAGTGGAAAAGGCGTTGCGTGGCTTGGGCTTTAAAAGAAGTGATTTGCACCGCCCAACTTCAGAATTCAGTGGTGGGTGGCGTATGCGTATTGAGCTTGCCAAACTGCTGCTTCAAAAGCCAGATTTGATTTTACTGGATGAGCCCACAAATCACGTAGATATTGAATCTGTAATCTGGCTTGAGGATTTTCTCCTTAATAAGGCCAAGGCCGTAATCGTTATTTCTCACGACAGAAAATTTATCGATAACATTACCAATCGCACTATTGAAGTTACAATGGGGCGTATCTATGATTACAAAGCCAATTACAGCCATTACCTGCAATTACGTGCCGATAGAAGATCGCATCAATTGAAAGCGTATGAGGAACAACAGAAATTTATAGCAGAGACCCAACAATTTATTGAGCGATTTAAGGGAACATATTCAAAAACAAATCAGGTAAATTCCCGTGAAAAAATGCTTGAGAAATTGCAGATAATCGAGATTGACGAAATAGATACTTCTGCTTTGGCATTGCGATTTCCACCTGCACAACGCAGCGGCGATTATCCTGTTGTTGTAGAGGGAATGACTAAAAAATATGGAGAACACGTAGTCTTTAATGATGCCAATATGAGCATTTCCCGCGGGCAAAAAGTAAGTTTTGTGGGGAGAAACGGCGAAGGAAAATCCACCATGATCAAAGCCATTATGGGCGAAATAGATTTTGAGGGAAAATGTTCGTTGGGACATAATGCAAAAGTGGGCTATTTTGCACAAAACCAGGCTGCGCTTTTAGATAAGGAACTTACGGTTTTTCAAACTGTGGATGAGGTTGCCAAAGGCGATATCCGCACACAAATAAAAAATATTCTCGGTCGCTTTATGTTCAGCGGGGACGATATTGACAAAAAAGTAGGACTGCTTTCTGGTGGGGAAAGAACCCGATTGGCAATGGTAAAACTTCTTTTGGAGCCAGTAAATGTGCTCATTCTCGATGAGCCTACAAACCATTTGGATTTAAAATCTAAAGATGTTTTAAAAGAAGCGTTGCTTCAGTTTGATGGAACCTTGATTTTGGTTTCCCACGATCGCGATTTCCTGCAGGGACTTTCAGAAAAAGTATTTGAATTTAAGGATAAACGGGTCATTGAGCATTTTGAAACCATTGACGATTTCCTTCAACGAAACAGAATTGAGAATTTGAAAGAGATTGATTTAAAGGTTTAATCGTTGGTTTAAAAGCTTAGTTTTTCAATTTTTAGAGGTGTTTTTATTATTTATTACCTTTAGAAATAAAAACTATGAAAAAACCAGACTTTTCAGATTTAACAGCACTCTATATCAATTGTACCTTAAAGAAATCTCCGCGAATGAGCCATACACAGGGCTTGATGGATGTTTCGCAAAATATAATGGAGGCCGAAGGGGTTTCGTTTGAAAACATCCGCCTAGTTGATCATCCAGTTGCGTACGGCGTTTATCCAGATATGACCGAGCACGGCGCCCAAGAAGATGCCTGGCCAGAAATTTGGAAGAAGGTAGATGCTGCCGATATTTTGATTATTGGTACCCCAATTTGGCTGGGCGAAAAATCCTCTGTTGCTAGCAAATTGATTGAAAGGCTATATGCAATGAGCAGTTTACAAAATGAAAAAGGACAGTATTATTTCTACGGGAAAGTTGGGGGTTGTATTATTACCGGAAATGAGGATGGCATAAAACATTGCGCAATGGGCATTTTATATTCTTTACAACATGTTGGTTATAGTATTCCGCCACAGGCAGATTGTGGATGGATAGGAGAGGCTGGTCCAGGGCCAAGTTATCGCGACGAAGAAAGTGGCGCAAAAAATAATGATTTCACCAATAGGAATACCACTTTTATGACTTATAATTTGCTCCATTTGGCAAAAATGCTAAAAGACCAAGGAGGGTATCCAAAATACGGGAATTCCAGAAAAGAATGGGACGATGGCACCCGATGGAATTTTGAAAATCCTGAGTATCGCTAATTTTTTTTCAATGATTTAGGCATAATCCTTGAGTTAATCATTTAAAAAGTTGATTATGAAAAAGTATATTTTTTTATTCGGAATCTTATTCAATCTGGTGTTTGTTACTGCAAATGCCCAAGATAAAATTGAAAAAGATCAGCTTGCAGAAACCGTGAAACAAAGTAAGATGGATGTTTTAATGAATTCAAAAAACTTTGAGTTTATAGCAAACACTATGTTTCCCTTGGGACAACCTCCAAAAAATTTGGTTGGCAGTAATTACTCCATAACCTTTTCACCAGAAATGATGGTAAGCAATATGCCGTTTTACGGCCGTTCATTCAGCAATATGGCTTTGGGTAGGGACAAAGGAATGCGATTTAAGGGAAAGCCTGAAATTTTTACAGTGGGAAAAGAGAATAATGGGTATGTAGTTGAAGCAAAAGTGGAAAACGAAAATGATATCTACACCCTTTTTTTGAAGATTAGTGAATCGGGTTTTGCTACACTTTCCATTAAAACCAATGATCGCCAAACCACAGCTTATGAAGGAGAAGTAGTAAGTATTCAGGAATAATATTCAAAAAATCCAAACAATCTAAAATCAACAATTCAGCTAATGAGTCTATTCAATAAAATATTGGGAAATGCCAGTGAGGTTTCCTCAGAAAAACTGAACGAAAAATACGGGCGTCTATTAATTGAAGACGAAGTTGTAGAACTCGGTTTCAAACTTTTTCGCGATGTATTTATGTTTACCAATAAGCGCTTAATTCTAATTGATGTTCAAGGCATAACGGGGAGTAAGGCAGAGTACAAATGTCTTCCCTACAAGCACATTTCACGGTTCTCTTTGGAAACTGCAGGTACTTTTGATCTTGACGCCGAACTGAAGATTTGGATTAGTAGCGAAGATTTGCCAACAGTGAGTAAAAAATTCAATAAAAGTATTGATATCTACGAAGTGCAGAAATATTTGGCAGCAAAAGTTTTATAACACTAATTCCACAAAAAGCCTTTCCAGGGTTTTGTCCAGATTATCACTAAAACCATTATGTGGCCGTGATGTTTGTATTGAAGAACTGCGTTGTGCAGTAAGCCATCTAAAGCGATCTGGAATTTCCCATTGGGCCACAGGGCCTCCATCTTTAGATCCAGCACATATTTTTTCGAATGCGCTGAGGTTCTGTTCAAAATCTGCTTCTTCTAGCTCGCAGGAGTACAGTTTCAGTTTATCTATATTTATTTGATATTTACAATGTAAATATTTTGCATCCTTGCTAAAAAGAATGATACCAACATTAAGGAATTCCTCGCGTTCCACACGAGGTACCAAACGTATTACCGCATATTCATACAAGTGTTTCCCGGGCATGCTGTATCTGTTTTACAAAATTGTTTGCATTGTTTCTTCTTATAACCAAAAACTGGTAGTATATTTCCCTTATTTCTTCAGGCTTCATTTCAGAACCTTCCCAATTCAGCCATTCCGAGGGGATAAGATTAGTTATTTCCCGCAATTTCGTGTCTGGCAATAGCGCAATCATTTCGTCATTTATTACTTCAACCAATGAGGCGTTTGGTAATAAAACGTGGTCTTTGATATAGGTAAATGGGCTTAATGCGCTCTTTTCCCAATTGCTCCAAGAATGGTGGAAATAAAATGTAGCGCCGTGGTCAATAAGCCAAAGTTCCTTATGCCAAATAAGCATATTTGTATTTTTTACGGTACGGTCAATATTGGTGGTAAAGGCATCCAGCCACACAATCTTGGACGCCAGCTTTTCATCAACCTCATTAACCACCGGATCAAAAGTCAAGGCTCCCGAAAGAAAGTGTAGGGCAAGATTTAATCCTTGGCTTCCTTTTAAAAGATCCTGGATTTCTTCGTCGCCTTCACTACGGCCGAAGGCTTCATCGAGATTCGCAAAAACCAACTCTGGAACACGCAAGCCTAACGCACGTGCGATTTCACCACCCAAAAATTCCGCAATCAAAGCCTTTACACCGTGTCCCGCACCGCGAAATTTCAAGACGTATTTAAAATCATCGTCCGCTTCTGCCAAAGCCGGCAGGGAACCACCTTCTCGCAAAGGGGTTATATAGCGCGTAACATTTACGCTGCGAAGCTCTATTTTGTTAGTTATCATTCTTTAGCAAAAATAGCTTTATTCTGAAAACTCTTTGAGTCATATTTTTTTATTTCTTCAGTGGCTTGCAATTCCATTTCTGAATATTTTAGATTGAAGTGAGGAAGAATTTTGCTTTTGAATTCATTTAGAAACGAGGGGTATTCCACAAATAAATCGTTTCCATAGCGACATTTTTCAGCAGCACGTTTATGTGCTTCAACCATTGCCAATAAATATTTCTCAACTGATTCAGCCTGCTTTTTATCACCTAAAAAATGATTTTGAAGCAGATTATTTGGATTATGAAACCATTCCACAAAACCACGGCCTGATTTTGAGAGGCTTGCCACAACTTCTTCCGTTTTTCTATTAATAAAAATCCACGGAACATGTGGAAATGCTTTTTTAAAAATTTCAATAAAGAAAATATTCCAAGAAGTAAGTTTAAATACTACTTGCGTTGCTTCGCCTAGGGGTTTTAAATAGGCTTCCATAATAGTTTTTAAACTTTTCAAAAGGCTTCTTTCCTCCAAATTATAAAACACCGCGGAGAGCAACAAACCGTTTATGGCTTCTGTTTCAGAAATAACCCTTGTCTTTTTTGAAGCTTTAAACATATTTGATAGCAGGGTTGAACCGCAATGGGAAGTGTGAAAAATAAACCCTTTTATTTGTAATAATTGTTTGTTTTTTAAAGTGTTTTCGGTATTTAAATCAAGCTCATTTTTAAGGGAGTTCTCGGTGCGAACTAAAGGAATCGCATCATTAAAAAACGGATAGCCAAACACTTCTGCAGGCAATTTTTCGCAAATTGTAACTGGTGTTTTACTAACGTATGTATGAATTGGAAAATATGCTGTTTTCAATATCTTTTACTCTTTGCTTTAAAATATGTGAAGCTACAAAATGTAAAGTAAAGCGTTTCAAAAATTATTTTGATAGGACAAGTTTTCAGTTAACTTTGAAAACATATTCATTAAGTCATTTAAAATTCAGTTATGGGCAAGCGCTTATTTGTTTATTTACTTCTGCTGTGCGTTTTACAAAACGTTTTTTCCCAAGATATCTCCATAGGAAAGCGCGACAAGGTATATTCTAAAATTCTTCAGCAAGATCGTGAGTTTTCAGTTTATTTCCCGCCGTCATACAATACCGCTATAAACCAAGAATATCCTGTGCTCTACATACTGGACGGCGATTATAATTTTCAGTACGTAGCCGGTTTTTTGGAACTGCAGGGGGGCATCAGCGAGGTTATACCCGAAATGATTTTGGTAGCAATTTCCGGAAAGGGAACCAATGAATACCGTAGAAACTGCAAGCCAAAAATTGAAGGCTTGGAAGACAGTGGCAATGCTGAGGAAATGGCAGGGTTTATTGAAAAGGAATTGATTCCATATGTAAACAAAAACTACAAAACGACAGACTATAAAATTCTGGGCGGCCATTCCGTAGGTGGTATTTTTGTAATAAATACAGCGATAAACCATCCCGAACTTTTCAATGATTATATCGCCATAAGTCCTGCGCTTTGGTGGGGCAAAAATGCTATGGAAGGTGTAATGGAAGAAACTTGGGGAAAAACGAAATCCACCACTGCAAGCCTATATATTTCCTTAGCCAATGAAAAAGGGATGGGAGTAAATGAGTTCATAAAAAAGATTCCTAAAAGTATTATGGAGAAAAACATTCATTATCGTGAGTTTCCTGATGAAGTTCACAATTCTGTTGGCCTGCCGACATACAAATGGGCTTTGGGAGCTATTTTTAAGAATTGGTATGTAGCGGAAGAATATTTCGGTTCAGCGGAAGCCTTAAAAAACCATTATATCGAAGTGCAGAAACAGTACGGTAGTGTTTTCAACATTCCGTATACTATTGTTGGAAATACACATTATATGCTTCAGAAAAATGATACAGAGCGTGCGAAAGTGCAGACTGTTTTAAAAGAATTGAATCCAAATGCATTTGTTCTTTTTAATACGTATAGAGCTGGAAAACTTGTAGCAAACAAAGAGTATGAAGAGGCCGAAAAATTAGTTAATGATGCTTTAGCCGTCAATCCCAACAATTTTGACACTTACAATGTTTTCGCCAAAATTAAGTTGGCAAAGGGCAATACTGCTGAAGCAAATGAAGCCATTGATAAAGCAATAAATTTGGCAATCAAGCAGCAGGCAAGACAATGGCAAACAAACGAATTGCTGGAGACAAAAGCCGAAATCCATAAAAAAATGTAGCTTTAATGAGAATAAAGAACAATGAAAAAACTATTTAAAATTGCACATATCATAGTAGCACTGTTCCTATTGGGAATATTTTTCTCCTGCGATGAAGAAAGGGAGATAAGCTCGTACCATCCCAATCATTGGGAAGACCATTATGTTGATGATGAAATTGCGCGAAAAAAAAGCGATTCACTGCAAACAGGAACTACTTACTTGAGCATTTATTCGCACATTTATAGTTTTTCGTTGGAAAAGTCACACAACCTAACGGCAATGGTAAGTTTACGAAATGTGAGCCAAACCGATACAATCTATATTTCCAAAGCTTATTATTATGGTACCCAAGGCCAGTTGATTCGAAATTATTTCAAAAAGCCTATATATTTGAAACCTTTGGAAACCGTTGAAATTGTTATTGACGAAACCGATGAGCATGGAGGTAGTGGTGCCAATTTTATTTTTGAATGGACTACAAAAACCACAACGCCCGAACCACTTTTTGAGGCAATTATGACTTCGCTGCGTGGTTCGCAAGGATTGAGCTTTACAACGCAGGGCAGGAGAATTGAGTAATTTTTTTAATTCAGAATTCAGAATTGTTTTTGTTATTTTTGAAACAAAGAAGAATTTAATGAAAATAGTTATCTCCCCAGCAAAAACGCTGGATTTTGAATCCAAACTTCCCACCACTCGTGCTACCCAACCAAAGTTTTTGGAAGAAGCCCAACTAATAAACAACAAACTCGAGCGAAAAAGCAAAAAGGCTATTGGCAAGTTAATGGATATTAGCGATAAGTTGGCCGAGCTCAATTACCAACGTTATAAGGAATTCCAGACTCCTTTCACAAAACACAATGCACGGCCAGTAGTCTATGCCTTTGCCGGTGATGTTTATACTGGCTTGGATGCTTATTCCATTCCTTCAGAAAAGATTGACCTTTTGCAGGATTCGCTGCGTATCCTTTCGGGAATGTATGGAATGCTGCGTCCGCTGGATTTAATTCAGCCTTACCGCTTGGAGATGGGTACCAAACTTCCTGTAAATCGTAAAAAAGATCTGTATTCCTTTTGGAAGAAAACACTTACCGAAACCCTTGATGATGAGTTGGAAGAAGACGAACTTTTCCTCAATTTAGCTAGCGTTGAATATTTTAATGCTATTGATGAAAAGAAGCTAAAAGTACCAGTCATTTCACCGGTTTTTAAAGATTTTAAAAATGGAAAGCTGAAAATTATTTCCTTCTTTGCAAAAAAAGCACGTGGAAGTATGGCCCGTTTCGCAATTGACAACAATGTGAAAACCTTGGATGAATTGAAAGCTTTTGATTATGACGGATATGGCTTTAGTGAACAATATACAGAGAAGGAACATGAGCCTGTTTTTATAAGGTAAGTTTAAAACTCACAGTTTACATTTCAATAACCAAAAGTCAGCAATCGTTAAACATTTTGTTCCACCACGTACATCCATACCCACCGTTCATTCCCAAAAATGCAACCAAACTTATTGTCGGTACATTACCGCCACCGCGTTTCACGACTGGAGAATTGAAGGAAGGCGATGTGGATTTTTGTTACGGCAGCCGCGACGGGCAGCTGTGGCCAATTTTGGATAAGCTATTTGGTTTGGGCTTAAAATTTGAAACCACTGCCCAAGCCATTAAGCAACGGGAATATTTTCTTAAAAAAAGAGGTATTGGTATTTGCGATATGGTTGCTTCCGCCAAACGAGAAAAAATAGATGCTTCAGATATTGGAATGTTGGAAGTGGAATTACGAGATTTAGTTGCCATTCTACAGCAGAATCAAAAGATTGACACCTTGCTTTTTACTGGTGGGAACAGTAAAAATGGCCCAGAATATTTCTTCCGAAGAAAATTGAAGGAATACAATCTTTCATTGAAATTGGTTTCAAATAAAGTTCCGCGAATCCATACATTCCAACTTCCAAAAAGCGGGAGAATTATAAAAACGGTTTCATTAATTGCCCCTTCGGGAGCAGCGAATAGAGCTGTAGGGAGTCTTGCTGCCTATAAAGAGATGAAGGAAAAATTTCCTAAGAAAACAACAATAGATTTTCGGGTGGAGCAGTATCGACCTTTTTTCTAAAAAATCGCATTAAATAAATTTCTATCTCTTTGAAGAGGGTATATTCTTAAAAAATACTTAATTGTCTAAAATTAAAATTTGTAAAACATTTTAGAATTTCTTTCCAATACAATCTGTAAATGTGCCTTTTAACAAAAAAACTATTATATCGTTCTTATTTGCAGAGGCTTATAAATTACTAAAGATTTTTTTCAATTTATTAAAATTTTTAAAATTTCGTTCTTAATATTATTTGGCGATTATTACAAATTTGAGTATTTTTAACGACATTTTAACTTTTAATTTAAATTATCAATTTATGAGAAAAATTACATTATTAATTTTATCGGCATTGATCCTCTCGACGTTTAGTTGGCAGGTCAATGCGCAGTATTGCACTAGTACGTTCTCAAATCAAACTTATGAGTTCATTACTAATGTAAACTACGCTGGGATAAATAATACTACCGCTGGTAGTGGTCCGAGCAATGATTATACCGGTATCGTCGCTACGGTGAACCCGGGTTATGCAAACACAATGTCTGTTACTATTGATCCAGACGGTGGGGATTATATTTATGCCTTTATTGACTGGAATCAAAACGATGTCTTGAATGATGCTGGTGAGGTTTATACTTTGGCTACAAGCACTGGTAGTGCTGGACCACATACTCTGAGCATAACTGTTCCTTCAGGCGCTAATATAGGTAATACCCGTATGCGTGTAATGGTAGACTGGTTAAACTCTTCCCCAAACCCTTGTAGAGCTGCAACTTATGGGGAAGTAGAAGATTATACGGTAAATGTTTCAAATGTTATCGGCGACCCACCAGTTATTGTATGTCCCGCAGACATTACTG
>TARA_R110002012_G_scaffold43368_2_pt1 | contig 20931 bp, 15 predicted proteins | sample TARA_R110002012 | Tara Oceans TARA_R110002012 (sample SAMEA4396515) | marine metagenome | biome: Westerlies Biome; feature: [DCM] deep chlorophyll maximum layer (ENVO:01000326); material: water (ENVO:00002006), including particulate matter (ENVO:01000060) such as... | depth 40 m | reverse complement strand
TGGTCTATATCTTCCTAAGTGCATAGGTACACCAGAAGCATTAAATGCACTATTTTCATTCATTAGATTTCTTTGGTCTGATTGAAAACTACCCGTATAAGGCCCTACACCATTAACATAAATTTTCATTCTATTAGCATTAGTACCATCATCTAAATTATAAGAGGTAACAATATTATAAAATGAAGATGTGTCTCTTAATTTCATAGTAGTATTTAATCCATATTTATGTTGATAAGACAATTCAGCTCCATCAGTAGTTTGGTCTACAATACCCATATTATAATTATTACTACCACCACTTGTTCCATAAACTATATTAGCGTAACCATAAGTAGAGCTTAAATCTATTCTTGTAAACTTAACCCATACAGACCAAGTAAAATGTTTTAAGTCTCCATTACTTGAAGGTGTAAAAGATGTATAACTTCCATAGTCGAATCTAGCTGATCTAGCAATTTGATAATCATAAACTGCACTAGAACTTGTTGGCTTGTTCCATAATTGATTTGTAAACATAATACTATCCAAAAGCCACTTGTACAGCACCAAGCAATATTCTATTATCAGCAAGGACACAATATGGAATTATATCTACTGCATTTGCTCCGGTACTAATTGTTCCTACACCTGCTGCACTCGGTGTTTCATAATCACCATGCAAGGATAGTGTTCTTGATCCTGTACCATCTTGTATAATAATAATAACTCCTGTTTGTCCTATTTGAGATGCTTCAGTAGATGGTGCTGCTAGAGTTACATTACCTGTAAATGTTAGTATAAAGTTTTGGTATGTATCAAAATCTAATGTTGTGCTACCAGTTGCATTTGCAGTTTGCGTACTTGCAAGTTGTGCTTTTGTAAATGTATTCTGTACATCTGTAAATACTGCATCAGCATTATAAGCTGCTACATCAGAGCCTATAGCTAATCCTAATGTTGTTCTTTGAGCAGAAGCATTAGCATCATCTAACAAAGCTCTACCTGCTGAAGTACAAGCAATTTCTTCTATCGTACCTGCATCAGCAGAACTACGACCTAGTATTTTATCTGTAGCACTTACATTAACAATTTCAGCTAAAGCTACACCTTGATTTTTAATTGTAACAGCACCAGAACTTACACTAAAATTATCAGAACTAAAAGAGGATATACCTTTTGCACTTGTGCTTGCATCAGACAACCTTGCAAGAGCTACTGTTCCTGTAAGCTGAGTAGCAACTATACTTTTGTTTGTTAATGTTTGTGTAGCTGTAGTTCCCACTATCTCTTGATCACCTCCGGGAGGTAATGTTAAAACATTAGTTACTGTAGCAGAATGTGGTTGAGACTTAACTGTTTGACCATGTGAGTTACTTTCACAATTAAATACTATTGTGCCGGGATTTGTGTTTCCCTTTACAACAACTTTTCCTGTTCCGTTAGGTGCTAGATCTATATTTGCATTAGATGTTGTAACAATATCTTTGCTATTCATATCAAGATTACCACCCAACTGTGGCGAAGTATCTGATACAACATCTGTTGTATCACTACCATCTGTACCAGAATAACTAAAGTGTACACCTATACCATCTGCGTTAGAAAATGATCCATTAGAAACAATATGAGTAACTGGAACTTTTGTATAACCACTAGCATCGGTTACTGTGCCTGATACTTTAAATGTTGCATAAGTTGATGCAGTTCCCTCTTTTGTTATAGTAATAATTCCTCTTGCAGTTGAATTGACAACGTCATCAAAACTTTGAACATATCCACTAATGTCTGCACCTGCGTCATCTGCATCATCTATATATAAAATACTTACACTAGATACTGTTCCGTTATTAAAAGCTATTTTACCTGCACCCGGATCTGCATCAGAAGTGCTATTAGAAAAAGTCATAGATAATTGTGAGTTAGTTCCTGAAGCTCCTGTTGATCCAGTTGATCCAGTAGAACCTGTTGATCCAGTTGAACCGGTATCACCAGTATTTCCAGACCTAGAGAAATGTACAGACAATTCATCTGCTGCACTAAACGTATTATTAGATGCTACATGAGTAACTGCTAGTTTGTTATATCCAGAAGCATCAGTAGAACTTCCTGTAATATTAAATCTTGCATAGGTTGACCTGTCATTAATATCGTAAATCATCAGGCTACCTTTTATGGAACTTGTACTGTCATCCCAAGTTAAAACATCTGTAGAAGTGGTAACACCATTTGCATCTGCATCATCTATATAAATAGCAGTAGCACTTGCGTATGTTCCATTGTTAAATGCAATCTCACCAGCTCCGGGATCTGCATCAGATGTACCTGAATCAAACTTGTAATAGTAGCCCGGTATTGCACCATCTTCACCAGAAGATACAAAGCTTATAAATACTTTATCATTGTTCGCTAATGTGCCTGCACTATCTATATAGACTAAATTTACTTTCGTATATCCAGAAGCATCAACCACAGCTCCCGTTACTTTATAGACTGCCCATACTACTAGACTGTTTGCTTTGCTTACTCTTATTCTACCTCTGTTAGTGTCATTGCCGCTTATGTCATCGAAACTTTGAATCCACGCAGATACATCCGTACCATTGGCTTCTAAATCATCTATGTATGCAATTGTTGCAGCAGCTAAATTAGTATTGTTAAATCGTACAACGCCTGCACCGGGATCACTATCGGTAGTTGTAGTGCTATAGGTAAATTGTGCTGCATCTCCTCCGATTGGCAAAAAGTCTGCTACTGTTGTTAAGTTACCATCACTATCAAAGCCTAGTGTTTTACTTGCTCTGCTTGCAGCATTGTCTGCAAATTCAGAAGTAGTAATACTATTAGTACGGGAAACTTTAAAGGATCTATCTATCTCTTCTTGCTGCTCTATTAACTGGTGTGTAATCTTGTCTAAACTTTCTTCAAAGCTACCAGATAAAAACGGATCGTTTTCAACCAAGTCTAGTGTTTGTGTATTAGCTGTGCTTCTTATAATAACAACTGTTTCTCCACTAGCAGGAGCAGAACCAAGAGTAACATTACCACCCCCGTCTACACCTATATTAGAAATAGTATAATGCGTACTGATCGTCTTAACTGTTTCCGTACCTGTAGAGCTTCTAATAATTACAGTCAGATCTGCTGCTGCAAATATTTTAAAAGCATAAGCAAATACGGTAGTGCTACCATCTCCGCTATAGCTGTTTTTAATGGTTGAACTAGATACTGTCATTGCATACTCCTTAGTCTGTCAATTTTTTCATTTTGTTTATCAAACTTTAATTGTAATATTTGATTCATAAGTTCTTTCCCGTATTCTGGATGTATTAATAATTCTTTTTCTGCTCTCTTTCTTGCAACCCTAACTTCATTTCTAATTTTTTCTATTGCCCACTCTTTGCCTTTCATTTTTTTTTGTAACTCCCATACTTTATTATTTTTAACAATTAAAAAGTTTAACTTTTCTAAAGATAGCTCTCCTGCTCTTTTGTGATACCAATCTCTTTGATCGTCTGATAACTCTATAGGACTTCCAGATGGTGCATTACTAAATTGCAAAGCATCAGGATGTTTTGTTATCTTTGCACGCAAAGCCCAAAGCTCATCATCAACTGGATGCGGATCATATAAACTTGTGTAAAATGGAGATATAATATCTGGGCCTAATGCACCACTATTGATTATTTTTTGCCCCCATAAATTTCTTCTAGGTTTTAATGTTTTACTTAATCCGGGTGTTCTTGCTTTTATAGCATCTAGTGTACTTCTAACATCTCTCAATACAGGATCTACATAACCTTTGTTTATTGTTGATACTACAGTAGGTACAGCCGAAGATATAAATTGTTCAAATGTTTTTGTTCCTTTGTATTCTGGATTACGAATAGTATCTATAAAATTTGCAAAGCCTTGCATCATAGTTTTGTTTGTCAAAGCATAACCTATAGATGCTATACCTTTTGCCATTAACTCTTCTATCTCTTCTCCTTTAGCTAAACCTGTAGACATTACATCTCCTATATCTCCCATAATCATCATTATTGTAGAAAATGGTTCTAATCCTTGTATACTTACAAATCTATCACCAAATTTTATAGAATAAGGTTTCCATTTTTGCCTATATTGAATAGCTTTCAAATCTGAATCTGTTGGGCCACCACCTGTTAATCTGCCTTCCATAATCAAACCTAAAGTAGCAATCATAGCAGCAGAACCCGTAGCCATTTTAGCTAGTGCCATATCTGATCTTGCACCACCAGCTTTTATATCATCTTGCATATTTTTTAAGAGTAATCCTGCTGGACTATGTTCTGTTGCATATTTAAAAGCATTAGCCGGTGTTTTAAAAAATGGAACAAACCATCTTACAAAAGGCGTTCTTGCTAAAGTCTGTACAGACTTTAAAGTTGGGCCTAACTCACTTTGCAATGTTATATATTTAGCTGTTGCTTCTCCTTCTATTATTGCATCAACTGGAGGATTATAAACATAATCTGCTATAAAATCAGACATTGTTTCTACATCTGTATTTTTACCTTGTATAAGAGCTTCTCTATATGCACGCTTATACAATGCCATTCTATTAGCTGATACCTTAAAAAAAGTATCTTCAAACCCTAGCAATTTTGTTGGCACTCTTCTTAATGTAAATATATTTCCTACAACATTTGCAAACTGTGCAAAAACTCCTGATGCTTCAAATCCCTCTGCTGAAAATGCTCTAGTTCTTGTTCTTTCATAATCTATTTTACTACCTTTTAAAGTGGTGTCTTCCCCTTTGTATGCTTGTGCTGCTAATGACCAGTTTTCATTTACATTTGCTATTGCTGCAAATAATGCTGCTCTTACTTCACCAAAATTAGCTCCGTTTTTTTGACCTGTAATACCTCTTCTGATACTTCCTATAGTTGCAGCACCAGCAGTATCAACAACATAATTTAATGAAGTTAATGTAGAACCAATAATATTTTTTGCATGACTTATTGGAGAACTTAAAATAATATTTATCCAAGCTTCATACATAGCATTTGTAAACTTTTTAAACTTACCTATTTCTGATACATACTGCATTCTCTTATTACCATCTTTTAAAGATGTATAAGATTCTACCATTTGTTTTATACTGTTTTCCCCACCATAATCATTTAAGATATTATTAACATCTATGTTTCTTAAATTATCTGCATCAGCTTCTCTTGTTGGAATATTAAATTGTGCTAATGCTCTTGCTATTTCTGTTTGTGATCCTTTTATATTAGATTGTAAATTAGCAAGTAAAGTTGCTTGTCTTTTAAATGCTAATAAGTTTGCTGCTGAATCATCTCCACCTTGTATAGCTTTTGCTAACACATCTAACTTTGATGCTTCTGTAATTAACAAGTCTCTTGCAGCTAACATTGTTTCCGCAGCACCCATACCTTCTAACTGAATAATATTACCCGGCCTTCTATCTAGTATAGCTGCTTTTAATTTACCTTCCCCTACACCAATTAAATCTGCAACCTGTCTAGTTACTGCTTGTTCTATCTCTCCTCTTTTTGCTTCATTAATTTGTTTTTTATAAGCATTACTAGTTACTTTTAAAACATCAATTACACCATTCTCATCTGGTATAAGTGTTTCACCTTTTTTATTTACAGCACTAAAATCTGTAAGAGGTTGTGATGATAATTCTACTCTTTTAGGTTCAGATAGATTAATTAATGTTTCTGCTATTTTAGTATCTGTTGGATTAATATATTTTAATCTTTCTTGTGTTTCTGCTGTTGTCTCTGCTGCTTGTTCTAATATAGGACTTTTTAATTCTACATCTTTTTGAGATGCAGCACTTACTACTGAATCTTCATCTTGTATAAATTCTCTAACAGGTTTAGGTTCTCCTGCTTCATCTTTTTGTTTTACTTTGTCTTTTGATAATTTAAAAACATCTCCAAGCTCTTTAGAAAACATACCACCTATTTTACCATTAACAGCAACATCAAAAGGTTCAATGCTTTCTTTAGGTTCTTCTTTTGCTATAGGTGTAAATATAGAGTTTGCATTTTCAACATTTACTTCTGCTGTAGGTGCTTCTACATTTTCCATAGATATAATATCTTCCTGCATCTCTTCAGCAGGGAAAAGCTGTGTTTGTTTAGCCATAATTTTTCCAAAAAAAAAGGAGCCGTAGCTCCTCATAATTAATATGTATGTACTTTATTTTACTGGTTGATTTCTTTTAATAGCACCAGTTATATATGTGTCCTCTAAAGATTGTTCCGGTAGTTTAGATACCCTTATCTGTCTCTGTAAGCTCTTCATCATTGGCTCTTCCGGGCTGTATTTCTTCAGCATCCTTTGATATAGTCTCTCCAAGTTGTTCATCATAATCACCTTTAAAAAATACTTTAGTATCATAATTTACCACATCAGCTTGTGAAACTCCAGTTAATTTTTGTATCTCTACTAATACATCAAAATATAATTCTCTCATTTCATCAAACTTAGCTGCTGCATTATTAGCATCAAAACTCTTATCAAACTCTGGTATGTATTGAAAACGCACCCCTGTAATTCCAGCTATTTTTTCTCCAGTTTGCACTTGAACATTAACTCTATCTTTAGCTCTATTATCTGTTATAGCTGTAAATCCATCTATATTTTTTGCTTTTAAGATAGCTTCTACTTGATCTAAAAATGTTATATCTTTTCTTGTATCAAAATAAATTTCACCACCCGGTCTTTCTTTGCCTGTAAATTTATTTTCTGGCACAACTTTAGATATAAATACAGAATCTTGGTTTTTTTCTTTACCTATTTCTATTAATCTTTTTGTTATATCTTTCGGATTAAAGTTTGAGCGAACTACAAATTCTACATTTAAAGACCTTTCTGGATCACCCATAAACTTTCCTCTACTGTTATTGGCTTGATAAGTAATTACTGTTTCGTCATTTCTAAGCACATCATCAAAAGATGCTGCCATTTCTGCTTGCTCTACATTACTAGGTATTTTATCTGGTCTTTGTGCTGATACTCCTAACATAAATCTGTCTACTGGTGCTTGTAAGCTGTCAAGTTCTTCTTGTGCTTGTAATCTAACATTTTCTGGTGTATCAATTTTATTTATTATGGATCTTAATTCTTCTACTCTTTTGGGATTAGAAGATCCTCCAAAACTTGCTTCCAAATCTAAACTACCACCTTCACCTAATTTAGATGTCCATCCATTTTGTGTCCATTCATCTTTTTCTAAAAACCACAATACAGCTTGTAACGCATCAGGTTTTAATTCTGTGCCTATGTCTATTCCTTCTTTCTTTAATATGTTAGCTGCATTTTCTATAACTTGTTGTCCAAAACCAAATGAACTTCCTGTTTTTAAATTTCCTAATTCAGAATCTTTAAGCATACTTCCTGCAACCCCTTGTTCTGCTACAGAAGGTATTCTAGGAAGTCCTGCTTTTTTTCTTAAATATCTTGCAGCCCATACATCTATTGTAGCTTGATTACTTAATCCTAATAGGTTGCTCATAAAATTAATCGTCTTTGGTTTTTTACCAGTTTTAACTTCTCTAAATAAATCTAATATAGCTGCTACTGCTGCTGGACTATTTGCATTATACAATTTACCTGCTGCATTTGTAATCATTGGAAAGACAGGTTTCTTATTTACATAAATATCTTTAGGTGAAAAACTCTTTCCTTCTTTCTTTCTTTTAGCATAAGCATTTATTTCTGTATCAAAATCTCCTCTTGAATATCTACTTAAAATATCTATAGTATTTTTATAATTTTGTTGCACAGCTGTTTGTGCAGAAGTTGCACCTAAAACATCAACAAATAAATCACCAAGCCCTCCATATTCTTTTCTTAATCTTTCACGCATAGTTTCGTACCAATTAGAATTTTGTAAAATACTTTGAGCATTTACATCACCAGCATCAGCTTGTGCTTTTATTTGTTTTATATCTTTTACTATCTCGTTAGTGATATTTGCAATGTGTTGCTCTTTACTTACTCCTTCTGGTGGTGTGTGAAAATTATATGGTATTTTATTAAAAGGTTTTTTTACTTCATCTTTATTTAAAATTTTAATACTACTATCTTTTGTATTTAATTCTAACTTTGCCCATCCATCAGCTTCATTATAATTGCCTTTAATTCTATTTACCGCATCTATAACTTCTTTTACTTTTGTTTTATCTTTAACTGTTTTTTTAATATGAGCTTCTTCTTTTGATATTATTTTTATTGGAGGTAACCCACTACCTACCATAGCACTATCATCAATCTCAACTCGCTTTGCTACATCTACTGCTTGTTTTCCTAATGCTCCTAACACAGGAATAGAACCACCTAACACACTACCACCAGCAGCACCATATCCAGCAGCTTTTAATAACTGATCAAAGTTAAACTCTTTTTGCCCACCAGCTTCCATTCCTATTTCTTGTCTAAAGTAATTATCCATAGCTCCGTAAGCCCCACCTTCTACTCCACCAACTGCACCAGTAACACCTGCGTTTTTTATGAGATTGAGTAATACGTTTTTGCCGCCAACTTGTTTAGCTAATTGTCTTGTAACTAAACCTAAAGAGCCTAATCCTAAGTAAGTAGATGGATCGCTTAGTATACCTTTAAAAAATCTAGCTGTGCCTTTTTTAGTAAAGTTTTTTAAACGATCATAAGCATTCATACCATAATAAAAAGCTAACCTTTGATAGGGTTCTGCTTTTTGCATTGTAATAGTATCGTACCCCATCTGTGCCATATTATAATTAAAAAATCCTAATTGTTCTAAAGCGTATTTTCCAAAGTCAACATCAGTTCTAGGAGTGTTAGTCTGCCTTGATCCTATAATTCCTACCTCTGGTGCTTCATAAGCTTCTTCTTTTGCATCTCTTTTACTAGCATCCATATCATATAAAATACGACCAACAGTTTGAAAGTTCTTTTCATTCATTAATACTTCATCTGTAACTTCATCGGTTGCATCTAAAGGTTCTGGTATAAAATTAGGATCTACTGCAAAAGAAGTGTCCATACCTTTTTTTTCTAGAATGGGTGCTAGATTAGTATAGTTATGTGCAGCTTCTCTGCTTTTATAAAAGTCGCTATTAGGACTAAATAAATTGTTGTAATCTGTCATGTTTATTCTGCGTTAAATTTTTTAATATAATTATCTATTACTCTTAAATCTTTAATGTTTCTCTCTATCTCTGTTAATGTAAGACCATTATAATTTTCATTGTTGGAATCAAACCAGTTTCTTCCTGCACTATCTGTATTTGTTTCTAAAAGTTTTAAGTTATCTAAAGTTAAAGTAGCTACAGGAATTTTTTTCCAATCTTCTGGTATAGCCTTTGGATATAAAGGAAATTTTAAAATAACTCCTGTTGATTGTTTTACTCTGTCTACTATATTATCGTATATATCTTTAGGTTTATATTTTTTTACTCCAGTTGTATCATCTACTTCTAAAATCTGGTCTGTATAATCTTGTATCGCTTGTGTTTTAAGAATTATGTATTGATCATTATCCCTATCAGGAAGAAGAGCATCTAAATCACTTATCAAAGACTTTAAATAATAATCTTCTGTTTCTGTATCTCTAGTACCTTTTTTTCTATTTTCTGCATACTTGATAATTTCAAATCCATCATTAAATTTTAATCTACCTTGAAATCCAAAATATGTTGGTACTTCAGCTATAATATTATCAAGCTCATCATTTGTTACATCAGCATCTAATATACGAATAAATAAATCTTTTTTTAAAAAACCATCAGTAGTTTGTGCATCAGATTCTTTAATAAGAGCATTTAAAGTATCAAACATTGCAGGAGTCAATCCTTGATTATTTAATAAATTGTTTAAGTCAAAAATAGTTACAGGATCTCTTTCATCAGGATCTTCTGTTGTTTTATTTGCAATAATACGGGAAAATAATTTAGAATAATTTGTATTTTGTTTTGCTTTTATTCTTTTTAAATTTAATCTTTCTGCTCTTTCTTCTTCTCTATTTTTTGCATTAACCCAAGTATCTCTTTTAGAATCTACTTGTTTTAATAAACTTGTTTTTGTAAGTGTATCTAGTTTTTTATTTTTCTGTATTGAATCTTCTAAATTGTCGAATATTGTTTCATCATCTGTATCTTCTGCTCTAATTAATTCTTTTGTAATAGATTGTATTTCAATATTTTCTTCTGTTGCTAATCTTAACTTTTGTGCATCGACATTACTGTATATACCTTCATCTACCATTTTTTGAAAAATACTTTTTACAGGACTTCTTGTTTGCTCACCTAATCCAAAAGCATTTTTAGTTTTTCCATCATCTCCATACAATTTAGAAAACGCATCATTATAATCATAAGTTCCCGGTATAGCAGTAGTAAGTGTATCAACTAGTGCATCTAACTCAGTATTAAACTGTGCTTGTCTTTCATCAACTAAAGCATTTCTACTTAACTTCATAACTCCTAGTTGATCATTAGCAACTAATGAACTTACTTTAGCCATAAATCTTTTTTGTGCAACTTTGTCTTTAAAATTAGTATTTAAGTTTTGTACTATTTTATTAAGCTCAAACTTATAAACAGTAGTCATATCTTTAGGAGATACTGGAGGTATAAAAGTTCCATCCTCTTGTGTTTCACCTAATGTAACTTTATTAGCTAATCTTTTACTTTCAAAAGCTAAAGTTGTACTTGCATTAGTTTCTTCAATACTTCTTTTAAGTTTTAACTCATGTCCATACCATTGCAAACCAGCTTTAGTAATTTCATTTCCTAATTGTGCTGTAGCCTGAAACGGAGCTGCCATACTGCTAGGACTAACCTGTGCAGTAATAGTTCTACTTCCTGTATCGGCTGACTCGCCAACTTGTCTTTCGTATGTAGGTACTTTCATTATGCCATCTTATAAGTTGCGTATGCTTGACTACCACCAGACAATAAAGTTCCTACTGCTTGTGTTCTGGAAACTTGTCTTGCCACTTGTCCTTGCATTCTTTGTAACTGTCCTTGCAATCTTTGGTTGGTAGCTATTTCAAATTGTTCTAATCTTTTTGTTTCTGATTGTAAGCGTTGAGCTGCAACATCCTCTTCAAAGTTCATTGCATTTTGTAATAACATTTTTAGTGGTGTGCCAGTAGTAGCTAACCATCCATTACCTCGTACAGCCATTTGTGTTCTATCGTTTAGTCTTTGAAATTTCTCTCTACTTCTTTGAATACTAAACTCTGTAGTTCTTGCAATATTCTCTGCTTGTATTTCTCTTGCTTGTGCATTTCTTTCATTTACACTTGCATTAAAGTTTGCAGCTTTTTGTGCTGCCTTACCTGCTGCAAGTTGGCTTTGTACTGTTATTGCTGTTCCTATTGTAGATGCTGCTAATGCTGCTCCTGCTATACTCATTTTTTAATCCTTCCCATTACAATATAGTCTGATCCTTCCGGGCCAAACTTTTTCATTAAACCTTCTTTTTCAAAACCTAAAAATTCTGCAAAGCGTATTGCTTTTATCCAATCAGCTTTTACATTTGCGTGCATCCTTGCATAAGGTGCTTTACTCATAATATCTTTTGTAGTTTTTACAACAGACTTAATTCTTGTTTGTATTTTATCGCTTCCTATAAACCAACATTCTGCAACACTATCCCACATAGGAATAAAACCTCCTGTTACAATAATGTGTCCGTTTTCTATTATTGTCCAAGAGTCATGTTGTGCTGCTCGCTCCATATGATGTTCCCAATCATGTTCAGGAGTTTGTGTTCCAAAAGATAATTTATTTTCTACTACTAATTCTTTTGCGTGTTCTGGTATAAACTTTATTAATCGCATTAGTCAAAATCTTGTACTACCACTCTTGGATAGATACCCACAATCGTCATTGGTAATGGTTGTGTTTGTTGTACAACAATAGCTCCTTCTGTCTCCCAGTTACTTGCAGCTTCTATTGACTTGTCTCCAGTAAATAATGGTACTGCTGTGTCTGTCGAATCGGAACTGTCTCTAAAGGGGATGGTGTCGACATTCGTGAGACTAGTTCCCACAGAAGCACCCACAGTACGAAAAAACCTAACAACCACACTATGAATTTTTTTAATTTTGCCTTGAGCTGTTCCACTTACACTCCCGCTTTCTAACCGAACAGTTTTTAATGTAGAAGTATAACCTAACCCTACTTGAGCTTTGGTTGTTGCTCTGTCTGTTGCTATACTTCCGCTAGATACTGTTTTATCTGGATGTGCTGCTCCTTCTTCTAATATAGAAACAGTTTGTCCTTCTAAATGATCTAGACTTGATAAACTAGATGTACTTGATCCTGAGTATGTTAAACTACTATCTACAAAAATAGCATCTTGTATATCTGTTCCAAAATCTATATCTGATAATATTTCTACATACCTTCTGGTTGCACCATTGATTGTTCTTTTTACAACCATGTATAAATTATCTTGGTTTAGTTCTCCGGGTATCACAGCTATGTTTTCCACAATACCATGATTGGTAGTTACACCACCTGTTGTAAAAGAACCTCCTAGTTTATGTTGATGCCATGCTACTACTTGTTCTTCTCTACGATAAGTAAGACCAATTAATCTGCCATCAGTTGTTGTAGCCCAAACAATAGAAAAAGGTTCTTGTTGATAAGCTAACTCTACAATACCAGTTTCACTAACATGATCTGCAAGTATTGTTAAATCTATAGCTTGGTAAGCATCGGTATCATACACATACCCCAACTCTCGTACTTTTCTTTTTGCTCGTTGTACAAACAATGTATAAGATCCTGCTTGTATTGGTTGTATATCAGCAGAACCATAGGTTGCTTGTTGTTTTATTTGTACATTGGTTGGTGTAATAGGCTCGTCTGTCCCTGATGCTCTGACAACAAATTCTCCACCAGTTGTTCCTACAACCATACTTCTTGCCGAAGCAAGATATAAAATTCTATTAACTTGATTACTACCAATCGTATAGTTCATTGCAGAACTATCGCTAGTAGATTCTGTCATGTTTTCAAAATCACCTGCAACACTAAAAAATATAGATTGCGGTTGACTGGTTGTACCTGCGAATACTAAACGCTGTTCATAAAAAGCACAAGCTCTTGGAAAACCTGTCGTTACTGAAAACGCTCCTAGTGAAAACTCATCGGTAGCATTTAATTTACCAACTAATGTAATGGTATTACTTGCACTTTCTGCTACAACATCATCAACTGGCACTAGTGTTATTTCATCACTTGTTACTTTAACTATCTCATAGTCTTTATTGTTTGCACCACTAGATACAACCGAACCGCTTGCAGTTATAATCATGCCTTCTGTAAAACCTTGTACTACAAATTGTTTTGCACTATCTCTTATAAAATCATTGTGCGATGATCCTGTACCACTTGGATCTCCTTCTACAAAACTAATCGTATTACTTGCGTAACTTGGTAATATTTCTGCTACGCCTAACTCATCTGTTTGTACTGTTCCTACAACAACAGTTGCACTTGTAAACGTATCAATCTTTACATACCCATTATATATTTTTACAAACCTTCCTACATCGGTACTAACAAATGTACTAGTCGATGCAGTTAGCGTACAACTACTACCAGATCGTGCATTAGGAGTAAGTGTTGTAGTAGTAGCGTTCTCATCTAAGTATGGGCCATTAATAAATGTAACATCGGTTAATGTCCAATCTGTATTACTAGTCCTTGATATTTTTCGTACAGGATGGTCGCTTTGCGTAATATACATCACATCAGCAGACTGTGTTACCTTGAGTTCTGGTATTTGTCCTGTTGTGTATGTTGTAACGACTTCTACTATTCTACTAGCAGTTCCCGCAGATCCATACGTTGTAAATGCAGAACTGTTTATATTTGTTCCATCAACATCCGTTAGTTCAAATGTATTGGTTGTTTTGCTAGCTACAATTCCTGTAACACCATTAAGCTCTGTCATTCCTACAACACTACTTATAATCACATGATCGCCATTGTTAAAACCATGTGAGGTTGCTGTTATCACAACAGGATTTGCTTTAGTTGCACCTGATATAGTTTTACCGCTTTCGGTAACAATACCTCCATCTTGGTACACTCTAAAATAGTTATTACCAAACTCTAATACATACGTATTGGCAGTTGTGGTATTAAATTCAAAAGGTATTAGTCGTGCTGCATTAGCACTTGTTTTTACCTCATGTATAAATTTTGTTCCCGGTCTCCTAGCTGCACCACCGGCAGGATAGACTATAAAGTTCTCTAATGTTTTTGCACCATTAAAGTATCTGGTTAAATCAGTTCTACCATCAAGCCTGTCGCTTAATTCTCCTGCTGTCCAGTTAGTATATCTAGGACTGGTATAAGTCATTAATACCTCGAATTAATAAATGTATCTGCTTGTATTACACCTAAGTCTGCTCCTTCTACTCCGGGCATACCTTCTGTAGCATCAACAAATCTTGCTTCTTTTAATTTAGATTCATACAAGGAAACCATATTAGCCACTAGTGCATTACTATTGGTAATCCCATAACATATATCTGCTGCTAATCGTGCTGCAATAGATTCTACAAGTAACGTATCGTATTCATTAGGATCAGTTACTCTTGCAATAAATTTTATTTTCATTGTTTGTTCATTACTTACAATCGTTCTGCCTTCTACTTTATAATCCAAGTCTAGTTTTTCTAAACGCAATACTCGCAAGCAATATGGATCGGTAGGTAGATTAAAGGCATAAGTATATCCCCATGTTGGAGCAGTAGCGTTTTGAGCCAATGATGCTCTTCTTATTAAACAGTTCCAAGAATGTGATCTAAACACAGCATCTCTGACAAACACATATCGTTGGTTTACAATCCTTGCTGCAACACTATCCTCTGTTAAAGAGTTTATGGTACTTGCCCCAATATTGTTTAACGCTGAATTTGCTATATCAACTGCTGAAGTCATAATAATTCCTTTAAAGTAAAGAGGAGGTGCAAAACGCTACCCCCTCTTATTTGTTTTAGTTACTCCACAACGTAAGTAATTACAAACGATAGGTCGCCTGCTGTATCACCAGCAGCATCGAACTTTAATCCTACATAATAGTAGCCACCGGGATCAGCAGAATCTCCTGCATCCTGCCAGACCTTTTGGCCCATAAGATTAATGTTCCTTGCTTCAAAAGCAACCTCTGTACCTGTAGTAACCGCAGCTCTTAAATCTGTAATTGCTGTTGCATATACATCATCATTTTTTGCTGTGATTGTACTACTATCTGCGACATATAAACCTACATCGGTAGTGTTGGTTGATCCTGAATCAAGATCATCGTTATAAAGTTTTATACTTACAATAGAAGCATTGGTTGGTATAGGAGCAAGCATAACTGTATCAGTTGCACTTAAATCCCCTGCTGCCAACGCTATTGTACCTTGAGCTATTCTCATAACTCCACCCAACTGGTAAGAAGGACTTTTTACAATAGGCTTCGCTTCAAAATTTGTAACTAAAGTTTGATTAACATTTGCCATGATTTACCTCCTATTCTTGACAGGCTATTTCTACTACTTTATCTTCTTCCATACGAGTCGCCCCGATGTCCATACAGTAATAGATTTGAGTTGAGTAAGACTTGTCAGCACGCTCATCAATACGACTTGTAATGTCTTTACCGATAGCAAGCTTGATACCATCACCAGCAAAGGCTAGAACTTGTCTATTGCCATCGCCATCTGTACCTAGTCTGTTACTAGTAATGAACTTAAAGCCCATATAAGTGTCGACATCTCCTTGAACTAACGCTCTCACAGTATTAAAATCTGCTGAAGCTACTTCGTTGATACCTAATAGATCTTCCATCTGATCAGGTGATACAACCATGTATCTCTGAATAGAAGGATCAACACTATTAGCATCTAGTATCTTTTTTGCAGATAGTAATTTTGCTTTAGTTAGTCCACCACTTCCATGAACAATCTTCTGTCCAGATGGTAGTGCTGTAGATGTTGTACCAGCTTTGCCAGTATTAGCAGAACCGGTTGCTGATGCGATAATAATGTCATCAATCGATCTCCCTAAAGCCATCGCTGCTGCTCTAGCATAGGAAGATGTTGGATCTACAAGTAGTCTGACTTTATCTGGATCGTCAATTAAATCAGCATACTCATAAGTTGCCATTGTTACCATTCTTCTAGCGTGTGGTGTTTCCATTAATGGAGTATCACCATGTCTTGAAGTTCTTACTTGTGCTGTAGCAGCACCTACTTGATCGAAAAAAGCTTTCTCACCAGTAACACTTTCCACGTCAACTGCTTCTCTTAACAGAGAACCCATTTGTTGACTTAACATGGTAATGTTGCTACTAAACTGGTTTACAAAAGCTGTAGTAATTTGCGTACTCATAACGCTCTCCTTGTAAAAAAGTTAATAATATTAAGAAAACAAATTGCTACCCTGCTTACGCAGGACACTTCTATATTTAAGGTTAATCACCTTTAGTTGTCGGAACTACCGGTAAGGGCTTTCGCTTATCTTACTTTACGATCTTCTGTAAATTCTATTCCTCTTCAGGGTGCATATACTCCATTAACTCTGTAACTTGTTGTACAGTTCGTAAATGATCGGGATGTTTTTTATCCCAATATGCTCCACCATCTCTAGGATCGCCACGCAAGGCGGCAATTTCTTTTTCAGCATCAGCAGGTGTATACTGTTGATCCTGTTTATCGCCAATCATTTTATCTTCACCTAGTTTACCTTTGATGTAAGATCCTATGTTGGCTAGTGTTTTTATAAATGCAGGATCGTTACCTAATGGTAATCCTTCCTGCGTAATTAATTGATCAAATTCTTTCGGAGCAAATTCTTCTAATACGTTTTTTGCTTCCTTCATTTTATTATCAAAAGCTTTACCCCATTCTTTTTTTAAAGAAAGTTCTGCTTCTCCTCTTTTTATTTCTAGTTGTTCTTCACTAGGTGGAGCATTTGCAGATTGTAGTTCTGCTTCCTTGCTCATGTATTCTTGAAAGATAGTGTTAGCTTGTCTATCGTTTAGACCTGCTTTATGAGCTAGTCCTCGATACCAACCTTCTATATCTTTGTCTACTTTTGTACCTTCTTTTACTTCCAGATTATAACCTTCTGCATTTTCAGGTTTACCTAGTTTGGTGTAGACATTATCCCAATCCGTATCATTTGCCCATTTGCCGGGTACGGGAACTTTATCAGCTCCTACCATACTCTGTGCATGGATAGCTGTTTTAGCTAATGCTTCTACACTTTCTAAGTTATGTATTAATTGATTACCTTTTATATCTTCTGGTAAACTTGCTTTCCAATCTTCAGACGGTGCCTGCCCAGTTTCCACCGGAGCTTCCGCTACCTGTTGTTCTTCAGCCATGTCTTAATCTCCTTTCGCATTTTCCTCTAATGGTTTAAAATCTTCTAGTTGTCTAAAAATATAGAACAAGACACCCCTAGCCCCTTGATTGTAGGCTGTGGTATCTAGCTCTCCCCTTACAAAAGTTTCTCTATCGTAGAAACGCTCTCGTAAATCTTGTAGTACCTTTTGTCCTTCAGCAGACTTAAATACAAATTTATAATCGTGATCCATTACTGTAACGCTTTCAAGGCAGGTGCAGCTTTACCAGCAGCTTCGGCTGTCTGTAAGGCTTCTTGTTGTTCTGCCATTTGTTGTTGCTGTTGTTGTCTTGCTTCTCGCTCTTGTGCAACTTGTTGGTCGCTCTTAATGGTAGATGCAGGAACACCTAATACTTTAATAATATATTTAGCTAGACCATCCATATCCACATAATCAAATACAGTAGGATTAACTTGCGATAATGGAGCAAGCATCTCAAACAATCGCATTGCAGATTGTACATCGCCTAGTCTTTGAGCTTTGGCTAATGGTGAGATATATTCTATTTCTACTCCGCTATCAGCTAAAAACTCTGGTGCAGGTGCAAATTTCTTATTACGCACTAATACATTATAACAACGCTCTATCAAAGGTTGTAGCATCTCTGCTTGTAATCTTCCTAAGACCGGACCAAGTAATCGCATCTTCTCTTCTGTTCTTTGTATGACTTCGGTAGCTGTCATCTGTGGGCCTTGCGATAGAATTAACTGGTCTACATAAAATGCAGAACGTATAGCATTTCTTCGCTGCTCTTCCATATTCAAGCCTAGTGCATTGTTTGCTCCTGTGTTTAATGGCTCTATTCTATCTCTTGTACCAGATCGATAATAATTTAATCCGCCCGGCACAGTTCTAATGGGCATCATAAAGCCATCATCAGGAAGCATTAAGGGTGGATCAACTTGCTTTTGTGCAGAGCGGATAGTTACCTCAGCCATCTTATTGAGCATTTTAGTATCTGCTAATGCAGTCATGGCTGGAGACCTGCCATAACCACGCTCAAAAGAAGCTTTGAGGAATCTAGGACAAACATAGGGTAGTTCATCATAACCACTTTCCGATATGGTAATCTTATCATGTGGATCTATATATACACTTGCAAAAGGTTTATTCATCGTATCAAGCTGTGTAATGTCGTAGGCTTCTCTTGGAAACACAGCGTGTAGTAATTCTATTTCTTTGTAAGGCTCATTCCTTGCCATATTCTGTAATCTTGGAGGTAGGTTGTCGTTACCAAACATGGTACGCATTGCAATACAGGTCATCTTAAATTTTCTATATACTGTATCTACTCTACCTTCTGCATCTTCGGCTAGGTAACATTCTCCTATATGCCTTGTACTAAATCGTAAATCGTTCTGCTCATCCTCTTCAATACTCATAACTCCTGTACCAAAGACTACTAAATCAGAATACATCTCATGGACTGCTTCGGCAAAGTTGGATCTATTAATAGAGCTATACATAACATCGGTTACACCCTCTAACCATTCCTTTGCTTCGTCATCCCCGTCTAATTCTCTATTCTTAAAACGTAAGCTAAACCATGCAGAACTAGGATTGGTTAGCATTCCATGCAAACTTGCAGATAACATTTCTGCTGCATGAATAGCTGTACCATCAAATACTAGTTCGGTGCGTTTATCACCAGCAGTACGTTTCTTGGTTATGTCTGCTTTTCTAGGACTTATAAAGTCGGCTAATTGTTGCCAATGAGATTCCCAATTGCTCCTTTGATCTACTAAGGTTTTGAACTGGTGCATAATTGCAACTGCTTTTTTATCGTCAGCCATCTATCCTCCTAATAGGGTTTTAACAGAAGTGCTATCTCCACTTGCTGTAAGCCCTTGCGTTCCTGTTAATATGGTAGCTCGCTCACCAGACACTTTTCTTTTCTTCCTATATTCCGGGCTATCATCTCCAGCTCGTACTGCTGCTTTAGGTGTTACTACAGGCGGTGCAGGTGTTGCTGGTGGTGGTGCTGGTGCTGAAGGTCTTTGAAAAAATCCAACCATCTTAATATCCTCCTAATAATGTTGGTGATACGCTTGAGGTATCTTCTGCTGTTAAACCTGCTGATCCTGTCAACATGGTAGCCCTTACCCCTTTCCTTCTTTTTAACCTTTTCTCTTCCTTATCTATCTCTGCACGCTCTACCGGTCTAATGGCAGGTGGTGGAGGAGCTGGAGGAGGTGGCGGCGGGGTCGGTATCTTTGGACTTAAAAAACTCATAATTCACCTGAATGTGTAAATGGATTATAATTACTCGATGCGGATCTTGGCATCGGTTGATTCCAGTTACTTCTTTCTTTTAGGCCAACAGCTAAATACCTAAAGGCATCGGCTGCATGACTAGAAAAATCATGTACTGGACTATTTCTAAAACTTCTTGTTCTCTCATTATAAGCTCTATGGTAATGCCTTAACGCATCCAGACCTAGCTTACAACGCTCACTATCAAACCAACAACGTGGTATCAACATTTGTGCTGCGTGTATACCATCCTCTAATGGTAGCTTTGGTGCTACCCTAAAGTCTAAACCTAGATCGTATGCTACTTCTCTTCTGCTTTTACCAGAGCCAAGCTCTCGTACTTCTATATCGTGTGGTGCTATATGGTCTCCGTATAAATACTTTTTTCTTTGCAATACATCCACATAATGGGGTAACCCCTCATTTCTATTTTCATAATAATCAATTACATTAATGGCACGCCCATCATTCTGTGCAAACCATATCGCTGTACTATCGCCTATTCCTAGATCCCAGTATGTATCTACCTTTAAGGAATGGTCATACGGTACTTTAGTAATACGCTTATCTTCCATCGCTTCTTCTAAATACTTGCCATAGATTGAGCCGGGTACATTAGCTACCCAACTACATTCAAATTCCTGTGCATACTGATCTGGTGTCATCATAGTCTGTGCAGCTTCTAATTCTTCCTGATCAACTATCCCTGTTTCTGATGCTTTATAGACTACGCTATACCAGTCTTTACTTTTAGTAGCCTGCTCGTACAAATCAAAGAACGCATTATGTCCTCTAGGTGTACCTATGAAATAACAAAAGGTAGGTTTCTCTTTAGAGTTCCTATCCGATAATGCAGGTCTTATTACTTCAGGGAATACCGCTTCTGGGATATCTGCTGTTTCATCGATACAACATCCGTCAAGGTATAGCCCTCTGAGATTATTATAATTTTCTGCTCCAAGCAAACTTATCCTTGCTCCGTTAGGTAGATCTATCCGTAGTTCCGTTTCATGGAACTTTACATTAGGGATCTTCCTAGAAAAATCTTTTAAATAGTCAAATGCAACACTTTTAGCCTGCCTGTAAGTAGGTGCTATATACGCATATCTTGGATTAGGTCTAGCATTTAGTATTGCTTCTCTTAATAGATGATTAATAATCATCACAGTCTTACCCCACCTTCTGTGCATTACCAGTACCGCCCATCTGTGTTTTGGCAACTCAGCGTGGAGTTTTGCTTGGAGGGGTCTTGGTGTATAGGGTATTTCGATGTGTGTGGGCAAGACACTCTCC
>TARA_R110002012_G_scaffold93177_3_pt1 | contig 20938 bp, 30 predicted proteins | sample TARA_R110002012 | Tara Oceans TARA_R110002012 (sample SAMEA4396515) | marine metagenome | biome: Westerlies Biome; feature: [DCM] deep chlorophyll maximum layer (ENVO:01000326); material: water (ENVO:00002006), including particulate matter (ENVO:01000060) such as... | depth 40 m | reverse complement strand
TGTGTACTTACACACCCAACCCTAGTAAATGGATTTAATTATTCTGCAACTACACAGTTAGCTACTGGTGGGGCATATACAGGAACTAGTTCAGCATTTACCCAAGTATACTTTACGGACACAACTAATTCAGCAGAATTTTTTAGTTTTGAAAAACAATGGGTTTTAAATGTTCTGTGTAAAGCAGAAGCAAATGAGTTCTACTTAACTCAAAACACTACAGCTGCAGATTTAAATCCAACAGTATTGACAGGACCAGTTATGTTACCAAATACCAACGAATTAGGAGCAGGTACGTTCTATGATTTAGATAGTGTACAAAAACCTGTTTACATTACAGAGGTTGCGTTGTATGATTCTGATGGAACTATGTTGGCAATAGCTAAACCAGACAGACCAGTACAAAAAAATTCATCTGACCCAGCATATTTCAATTTGAAATTTAGATTTTAATATGGAGTTTAAAAATTTACCTAAAGTATTAGGTTTGGACATATCTACAAAGACAATTGGTTGGGCATTATTTAACATGGCTGACAAACAATTATTGGAGCTTACACATTTTTCTCCAGTGGTAAAACCTAAACCAGAGTATAAAATAGAAGAACACTTAAAAAAAGCTGAAGCTTTTGGGAAAAAACTACAAGAAGTAAAAGATTTAGGTATTGTTGAAGTTATAATAGAAGAACCATTGTTAACCTCTAATAATATTTATACGGTTGGTACGTTATTAAGATATAACGCAATGATTGTAAAAACGGTACATGATGTACTAGGAATTATTCCTAAATTTATATCCACATATAACGCAAGAAAATACGCATTCCCCCAACTAGTAAGAGAAAACGGAAAAGGAAAAAGAGTCCTTTTTGGAAAATTCCCAAAAGGGTGTGATAAGAAAAAAATCATCTGGGAAGAAGTTAGAGAATTAGAACCTAAAATTGAATGGTTCTATACTCGTAATAATACCTTAAAAAAAGAATGTTTTGATATGGCAGATGCTTACACCTGTGTAAAAGGTTATATGTGTAAGGAAGATATCTGGTAGATTTGACTCCCACCCATTTGTTGTGTAAATTTCTAACATGGCAGATTTCGATTTAATAGTAGATGTTTTACAAGATGTATTTGGTGAATGGAAAAATCATAACTCACATTCAGGCCAAATCTCTTTTGATTGCCCTACCTGTTCTTTTGATATAAAAGGTTTAGACAAAGGTGACAATAAGGGAAATCTAGAGATAAACTACAAAAAAAATATTTACAAATGTTGGGCATGTTCAGATACCAACAATACTAAAGGACGACTACACTACCTTATAGGTAGGTGGGGTACTCCACAACAAAAGAAAATTTTTAAGTTAGCCTTACCTGAGAAGTTTAAGGAGAGTGAAGAACAATATGATGACATGGTAATTCCTAAGGGATTTACATCTTTATTAGATGGTAACAAACTAGATATTAGATACAAAGAAGCACTTAATTATCTTAAAAGAAGAGGTATAACTAAAGAATATATAAAAAAATATAAATTAGGATATACCATTACAGGAAAGTATAGTCATAGAATTATTTTTCCGTCTTATGATAAAGATGGTGAATTAAATTATTTTGTTGCTAGAAGTTACGTTAAGACTAAACTAAAATATAAAAACCCAAAAGTCCAAAAAGATAATATTATATTTAATGAAGATAATATTAATTGGAATGAGGACATTTATTTAGTGGAGGGAGTTTTTGATATGGTTTTTTTATCTAACGCCATCCCTTTATTAGGAAAGACTGTTTCGGAATATCTTTGGTCTGAAATATATAAAAAAGCTAAAGCTGACATTATAATATGTTTAGATGGGGATGCATGGCATTCTACCGAACAACTTTTTAATAAATTAAATGGGGGTAGGTTACATAAACGAATAAAGGTATTAAAACTACCTCAAGATAAAGATATAGGAGATTTAAGGGGTGACTTATCCTCCCTAAATTTCGTTGAATTAGAAAAAAAATAAATTATGGATATAACTATAGAATTAAGTGTTTTTAACAATATAAAATACTATGATGAACCTCACACATATTACATGGGTGATAAAAGAATGACATCAGCAACCCAGTTAATTGGAAAGTTTAAACAAAAATTTGATAGTGATTATTGGTCACAGAAAAAAGCTGAAGAAAGAAATATAACAAAAGAAGAGATTCTAAAGGAATGGAAAGATAAGTCAGATTACTCATGTGAAAAAGGAACACTATTTCATGAGTACGCTGAGAATTATTTAAATAATAAAATATTTCCCTACCCAAAAGATAGGGTGATTAGGATATTAGAAGGTAATAAATTTAAACAAGGAGATACACTAAAAACAGATTTTGATAAATTAGTGGTTTTATTTAATAAGTTTTACGAAGAATCTTATGGTAAACTAGTCCCGATGAAATCCGAAATTATTGTTGGGGATGATGAATTGGGAATATGTGGAATGGTCGACCAACTATTCTGGAATAATAAAACCAACGAACTACAGATTTGGGATTGGAAAACAAATAAAGAAATTAAAAGGAATAATAGATGGCAACAATTTAAAGAACCTTTATCACACTTGGACGTTTGTGAATTTAATACTTATTCACTACAATTATCTCTATACCGTTATATAATAGAAAAAAATACTAATATAAAATTAGGTGATTCCTATATTGTTTGGTTTAATGAAAAAAATAATAATTATGAACCAATTAAATGTAGAGATTACAGGGAAGAGGTAAAAGCTATGCTAAAAGAATATAATAAAAATGATTAATAAAATTATACATTTTTCCGATTTACATTTAAGGTTATTCAAAGAACACACTCGATATAGAGAAGTACTTACTGAATGTTTTAAACAATGGAGAGAAATAAACCCAGACAGAATTGTTTTTACCGGAGACCTAGTACACTCCAAAAATCAAATGACCCCAGAGTTACTAGAAATTGTAAGTTGGGTTCTTATTGAATGTGAATCTATTTGTCCAGTTATTGTACTAATAGGTAATCATGACTTTTTAGAAAATAATCAAGATAGGTTAGACACCCTAAGCCCAATTATTGATAATTTAAATAAACCTAACATTACTTATTTTAAACATAAGGGATGTTACGAAGACGATAATGTTTTATGGTGTGTTTATTCTCTTATGGAAGAAAATGAAAGACCTACACTACCAACAACTACTGAAAAACATAAGATAGGTTTGTTTCATGGTCCCATTGAAGGAAGTAAAACAGATTTAGGTTTTATGTTTGAAAGTGGATATTCCTTAAAAGAATTTAAAGGACTAGATGTTGTTTTAGCTGGTGACATCCATAAAAGACAAATCTTTGATATAGATAACAACTCCAAGGTATACATGGTGGGTAGTCTTATTCAACAAAATTTTGGTGAAACTATTAAAAATCACGGGTATGGGGTTTACGAATTAAAGAATAAAGTTTATAATTTTATTGATGTTAAATCTTCTTCTCCCTATTTGAGTTTTAGAATAAAAGATATAAGTGATATTGAAAAACAAAAAGAAAAATTATTAAATGTTTAGTATACCGAAAGAACTATATAAGGAGATTAAAATGTTCTGTGAATTAAATAAAATTGAGAATATAGACAATTTAATACTGGGTTGTATTAAAGGTGGTTTTGCTATAGAGAAATTTGGGAGAACACCAATTAAAGGAGCTAAAGAAATAATAGAGAAAGAAAAAGAAGTTATTAAGGAAGTAGAAAAAGAAATAATAAAAGAGGTAGTAAAAGAAGTACCGGTTGAAGTTGAAGTAGAAAAAATAGTTGAAAAGATAGTAACTAAAACTGAGTATGTCACTGACGATAAAGAAGTTAAAAACTTATTAGGGGAAATAGAAGAGTTAAAAAATAAATTAGAACTTAAACCTAAAGAAATAAAAAAAGAAGTAATCATAGAGGATACAACAAAATTAGTGTCCCTCCAAACAGAGATAAAAAGATTACAAGATAAAATAGATGAATACGAAGACATATTAAATCACTTCCAAAGATTTAGTGGTAATAAGACAACTCATCTAAAATCATCTAACTTAAATGATGAATTATATACAGATTAAAATATGGAATTAATTATATGGATTTTAGCAGCTTACGGAATGTCCCAAATCTTAGTGTTTGGTAGTATATTCGAAACAACAAGAGATTGGATAACAAAACACTCAACGTTTTTTGGTGATTTACTGGGATGTATGATGTGTACATCAACCTGGGTTGGATTCTTTTTCTCCCTGGCATTTTATTCACCAACTGAATCAATGGTATTTATACCTTACACAAATTTATTTTTTGATGGGATGTTAGCAAGTGGTTCAGTATGGGCATTAAATTCTTTGGTTGAATGGTTTGAAGAAAATAAACCAACAAAAGAATCCTAATTTATGAGTTATACCAATCCTTTTATAAAGGTAGTATGGGAAGATACTCCAGAAAATTTTAATAATGAAAGACTTAAAAGAGTTAAAAGTTACTTTAAGAAAAAATACAACACACAAAGAGTTAATGTAATAGCTAAAGTAACAGATGTTGGAGACACTAAAGGAACTCTTGATGTGGGAGATAAAATATTAGATAGTGCCTATCAAGACAACTTAGTAAAAGAATATTTAATTGACCAAGATATTGTTGTAGATTGGGATAAGTTAAAAAGATTAGACAATAAAATAGAAGAGAAATCTTTAGAAAAATCAGGTAGTGATATTGGTAATAAATTCTGGGCTATTAAATGGATTGAATTCGATAATTTTTTATCTTTTGGTGAGGGAAATAGGATAGATTTTGATAAATTAAATGGAATAACAGCAATTGATTCTATTCCATCTAATTTTGGTGGCAAAACTACCCTAACAGTAGACTTACTGCTTTTTTTATTTTTTAATTCCACTACAAAATCCACTAAAGCAATTGAAGTATTCAATAGATTTACTAATAAAAATAGAGTATTGGTAAGAGGGGAGGTAGAAATAGATGGTGAAACATTTATTATTGAAAGAGGAATTATAAGAAATAAAACTAAAAAAGGTGATTGGTCGGTAAAGACTGAATTAAATTTTAGTAAAAAAATTGGTAGTGGAACCTTACAAAATTTACAAGGAGAACAAAGAAGAGAAACAGAAAATATTATTAAGAAGTCTATTGGAACCCTAGACGATTTCTTATTAACTATATTAACCACAGGAAGCAACTTAGAGGAGTTAATAGAAGCCAAACCAACTCAAAGAGGAAGAATACTTACAAGATTTATAGGTTTAGAAAAATTAAAAGAAAAAGAAGTTATATGTAAAGAAATGTATAATGAATGGTCTAAGACTTTAATATCTAATTTATATAACATAGTAGATTTAGATGGTAATTCTAATGGTTTAGAAGAAGAAAATATTAAACACACTCAAACTATTAAGTCCCATAAAGAAACTATAAAAAATAAAGAACAAACCATAAAAAAAATTGAAAAAGAAAGAGACACATTAATAGGACAACAACATAAAAATATAGACCCTAAAATTGTTAATCTAGACCCACAAGAATTGGATAGAGAAATAGAAAGGTTAGAAAAACAATTAAATAAAAATAATGGGGAAAGAAAAAGTATTATAGTAGAAAAACCAACCTCTGAGTATAACGAAAATACACACACTACAGTAAAAGAGGAATTAAATGAAAAAAAATTAGAAGTTAGATTATTAGAAAGAGAAATAATTACAGATACAGAATTTATAAAGAAACTAAAAGAAAGTGAAGTATGTCCAACATGTAAAAGAACACTAGAGGATGTTGACCACCAAGAAGAAATAAATAATAAAGTTAAGGTAATAGAAAAAAATAATTTAAAATTAGAGTCTGATATTGAAGTTAAGGAAAACCTTCTAACACAAGAAGTAAAGTTAGACAATTGTATGAAAACTTGGAGGGAATACGAAAGAAATAATCTAAAAAAAACTAAATATGATTTACAAATTAAAGATATAAACTTTAAGATAAAAGAAAAAAAAGACACTAAATTATTGTGGGAAGAAAATGAAAAAAGAGTAAAAGAAAATAAATCTGCAAAAGAAAATATGTTAAAGTTAAGAACTAGAATTGACACCCTTTACGCTGAAAGAGATAATTTAAATAATGAAATAAACAATTTACAATCACAGATAAATCATAATAAAGTTACAGTTGGTGAAAATAAGGATAAGATAAAAAAGATTAAATCAGAAGAAGAAATTGGTAAGATATTTAAATCTTATTTAATCGCCTACGGCAAAAATGGAATATCTAAAATCATTTTAAAGAATACAATACCATATATTAATAGTGAACTTAATAGATTATTATCTGATAGTGCACTTTTTACAATGAAATTAAAAATAAATGATAGAAATGAATTGGAGTTTTGGATGGAGGATAATGAAACGTCAGTAGAAAAACTTTTATCTTCTGGAAGTGGATATGAAAGAACCATAGCATCGTTAGCTTTAAGAGCAGTTTTAGCAAAAGTTTGTTCTTTACCAAAACCCAATGTCGTATGTTTTGATGAAGCGTTCGGTAAAGTTAGTGATGAAAATTTAGAATTAGTAGGTAACTTTTTTATTAAAATAAAAGATTATTTTGAAAAGATATTTGTAATAACTCATAACTCTTTAGTAAAAGAGTGGTGTGATAATACAGTTACAGTAAAGAAAGTTAACAATGTTTCAACAATAAATTAATTCCAGATAACAGCGACAGATTGGTCAGATAAGTCCACCTCCAACTCAGCAGGGAAAATACTATGATTTCTCATCTCATCTTCTTGCATATCTTCATAGTACCACGTCCCTTCTTTTTCACCACCAAAACCACCCATGTCATCCACGAGTATTTCGATTTCTTTTTCGGTTTCAACTTTAGTATAATCCTCATCAAAAATTTCAATAGTGGCTTTAATTAATACACTAGTGGTAAAAATACTTATATTTTTAATCCCCCAACTTCTTAATTCTAATTCGTATCTCCAATTTACAGAACAGTCTAGATATGATATGTCCATATCTCTACCTTTATATTCTGGAAAATATTCTGCTAGTCCGGTAAATGTAACATCTGGTACTCCACTCGTAAAAGAATTAGGGTCATCCAAACGTTGTTCTATTAACGGTTTAGTTTCTTCTTTTATAATTCTTTTAATAAATTGATTACTAGGCATAATTTTTGTTTATTAATAAATATATGGGTCACTGATAAAATGTATGATATTATTTAATCAATATTTGTTTGGTGGTCTATATAAAAATATGTATCTTTGTAATATTAAAATAAAATTATATGGCAAACAATAAAAGGAAAAAACAATATATGTTATTCGCTTTAGGTTATTGGGATAACATAAATAACATCATTAAAGAAATTGTAGAAGTCTTAAACCCAGTTACTGCAGATTTTGGTACCATGAGGTACATACATTCGGAAACCTCCTTAATTTGCCTATTTAAAAGTGAAGAAGACTTTAAAAGTATGAGTGAGTATGTTATGGAGGAATTAGACCCAATTATAGATGTGTGTATTTTAATACCTAAACCTACTAAGTTCACCTCTAGAATGGATGAATCATTAGAAAATCATTTATTAGGAAAAACTAATATAGATTTAGATAAGTTATTGGTGGAGGATTTAGAGGATTTACAAGATATAAAGGATATAATTGGAAAAAACGCGAAACAAAATACACCTAAATTTCGTATAAAAAGTAACACTAAAATTATATTAGACCTTGATGTCATCCTTGATAAAATTAGTGCAAAAGGAATTGACTCATTGACAGACTCAGAACTTAAATTTTTAAAGAATCAAAGTAAAACATGACAAAATGTCATGTAACTACTAACGGAACACTATTTGTATAATATTAAAATAAAAAAATATGCCAAAAAACAACATTTTCATCAACCAACAAGAAATACAACATTATCTAAAAGATGTTAGAAAATCTACAGTATTAACTAAAGAAAGAGAAAAAGAATTAGCCACTAAAATACTTTCTGGGGAAGTTTCTGAAGAAGAACTAAAGAAGATACATAAAGAATTATTAGAAGGTAATTTAAGATTTGTGATAAGTGTAGCAAAAGATTATCAGAATCAAGGATTGGATTTACCAGATTTAATTGCGGAAGGAAATCTAGGTTTACTTAAGGCAATAAAGAGTTTTGAGTGGGAAAGAGGATTTAGATTTATATCATATGCGGTATGGTGGATTAGACAATCCATCTTACAATCTTTAAATGATAACGCACGAACTATTAGATTCCCAGCTAATGTTATTCAAGAATTACATAAGGCTAAAAAGGAAGCAAAGAATGAGGAAGTCAAATTAAGTAAAAAATTAGAAAACCTACCAACCACTTTAAATTTAAGTAAACCTATTAATGAAGATGGTGACACTTTACTAGAGTTAATTCCCAATGAAGAAGCTGACTCACCAGACGCACAGTTCTATGATATGGGTGCATTAAAAAGAGAATTAATTGAAACAATGTCAGTCTTAGATGAAAGAGAAGCTATCATTATTAAAGAGTATTTCGGTTTAGTAGGTTACCCAAAAACATTGGCTAAAATAGGGGAAGATTTTGGTTTAACTAAAGAAAGAGTTAGACAAATTAAAGAAAAAGCTTTAAGAAAATTAAGAAATGAGAGTGAAGGGCTGTTAGACTATATGACTCGTTAATATTTATTAATAAACGATTTTTATGAAAAAAAGATTTTTTCCTTTTCTAATAGCCTTATCCGCGTTATCTGTTTCGGGGTCGGCAGCATTTTATTCTGTCTTCGGATTAAGTCAGTTATTCGCAGGAGCCAGTACTCAAGTAATAATAATGGCGGGTTCATTAGAATTTGCTAAACTAGTAGTAGCTTCACTACTTTATCAGTATTGGGGGACCATAGGTAAATTTTTGAAAGTATACCTATCGGTAGCAGTGTTTGTTCTAATGGTAATTACATCTGGAGGAATATATGGATTTTTATCCGGAGCTTACCAAGAAACCGCAACCAAGTCAGAATTCCTAGACAAGTCATTGGCTGTATTAGAACTTAAACAAGATAGATTTGAAGAACAAAAGACCGACCTAACATTAGAAAAAACCCAATTAAACACAACTATATCCGATTTGAGAACCTCACTCTCCAATCCAGCACAAGTACAATATGTAGATAAAGAATCGGGCCAATTGATTACTACTACATCTAGTTCGGCAAGGAGAGCATTACAATCAGAATTAAAAACTACAATTGCAGATAGAGATAATATCAATATTAAAATAGAAGTTGTACAAGATTCTATAATGTCCTTAGATGGTAGGTTATTAGACTTAGAAATTGGTAATGAAGAACAACGTGAATTGGGTCCCTTAAAATATTTATCAGAAACAACTGGATATCCTATGGGCCAAGTTGTGAATTGGTTTTTACTTTTAATTATATTTGTATTTGACCCATTAGCGATAGCACTTGTCGTAGCTGCTAATTTTGCATTTGCACAGATAAATCCTAAACGTAAGGAAAGGGAATTAGGAGATACTACTCCAGTAGTGCTAAAAAAAGAAGACAATTCAACCCACCCATCAGAAGACCTTAAACAACGTGTAAAAGAAAATCAAGAAATATTAAAAGAGGAAGAAGATGAAAAAAGAATGAACATTATAGGACAAAATGGTAATGACGGACTTCACTATGAAGAAAAAGAAACATTTCACATTCCCATATACGACCCTCAAACAGGAGAACTAAACCCATACTACGAAGAGTTAACAGGTAAAAAACTACCACAATATTTTGAAGAAGAGGAGTTATCTCGATTAACAGATACTACCAAAACCCTAATAGTTGAAGAACCAAAAACAGAGGAAGAAACTATTGAAGAAATTGTGGAAACATTTCAGGAAGATGATTTGGTTGATGAGTGGATGGAAGAATTAGGTAAAGAGAAAGGTTTAAATTCCCCAGAAGAGAACCTACCTTTAAAGAGAACATTAAGATATACGAAAAGAAAATGATAGAAATAGATGAACAAATAGACAATAATAAGTTTTATAATGTTGTGGGGGACACACCTAAAACACAAATTATTCTATGCCATACTGGAAGAGACGCCTCTAACTACTACAGGAGTTTGAAATATAGAATGGACGGACAGTATACCAAAATTCCCCATTATATGATAACTAAAGAAGGCAGAGTAGTTGATATTATTCCACCCAACACAACATCTAATTTTTTTGGTAAAGAGGATGTGGACTCTAAAAGTATATTTGTTATTTTAGAAAATTTAGGTTGGTTAAAAAGAAAACCTTCATTAAATACATACGTCAACTGGATTGGTGATATTTATAAAGGAGAAGTGTTTAGGAAAAAATGGAGAGGACATCTATTTTGGGCTAGTTATACTCCAGAACAATTAGATTCTTGTGCAGAATTAATAGTACAATTAAATAGAGAATTGGGTGTAGAATTAGAATATACAGGACACAATGTGAGGATAGAAAGTGTTGATAAGTTTAAAGGAGTTGTAAGTAGAAGCAACTATAATAATTTCTGGACCGATATTAGTCCAGCTTTTGATTTTGAAGAATTAATAGAAAAAATAGGATATGAAAAAAATAATTAAAAAAGGGGAGTTATCAGACATAGCATATGATGATATGAAAAGTTTTATTGGACTATCACGTATGTTAAATGAACAAGTAGAAGATGTTACGACGGACACTGAAGAAGTACAAACTGACGAATTTCAAGAAAGAAAAAGAAAGGAAGAAAAGAGAAAAGAATATACTATTAGTGGAGGTAAGATTATTGTACATGGAACACAGGAAAAAGACTTAGTATTAACAGGTGAAGAAAAATCAGCATTTCAAGAAACTATGGATGGGTTTGTAGAACAAGTAGAAGACCTAGTAGATTTTAATGTTTTAAACATATACAAAAATAATATTGAATGGTCAGGAAGTTTAATAAGATTTGATTTGGAGTTTTATTATGCGGTAGGTGAGACCAATGGGGTATACATCAACGGTACAATGATGAAGATAAATGATGATTATGTTGAAATGTTAGACAAATTAAGAAGTTATTATGATGTGTTCTCCACTAAATGGGCTACTGTTCTAGCTGAAAGAAAAAAGACCGAAGAAGAACAACCAAGAGAAGAATTATAAGATATGATAGATTACATTAAAAAAATTTGGAAATGGATTTTAGGGATTATAGGGTTCTTCGTGGGACTAGTATGGTTTATGAATTCAAACTCTAATAGGAAAGTTAAAAAACTAAAAAAGAATATAAAAAGTAACGAAAATAAAACTTCAGAAGTTGAAGGTAAAATCAAATACGTAAAGAAGAAAAAGAAATACGTAAAGAAGAAGATAAATAAAACCAGTCAAGAACTACAAAAGATAAAAAAGAAAAAACCTAAAGTTAAAAAAAGAACAGGTAAACAAGCAACCACTTCTTTAAAAAATAGGTTAAAAAAGTAAAAAGTCATGAAAAAACTACTTTCTGAAAATCTAACTATTTCCGGGGGAATGTGGGACCAAATTAATAGATTGTGGAATAGTGATAAAGAACTTAAACAAAGTTTATTAAAACAATTAAATGACGGAATAAAAAAAGAACTACCATTCTCTTATAAACATGCCGGTTACGCAGAAATGGACTATTTTCCAGACCCTTGGATTGAAGTGGTAGGAAAATTAAAAACAGTAACAATTACTAGTATTGAAAGAGCTGAGGGAGATTGGAATGTAGCAAAAGGAGAATTTACGGGATTTGTAGATAGTAATATAGAAAGTGGTGGATGGAATATATACGGTGATTTAGAATTTATGTTTAAAGTAATAGATGGGAAATTAATTATTACTTTAACAGACTTAACCGCAAGTTCTAGTACTTACCTTAACGCTGTATTTGCAAAATTATATTTTAAAAACAATTATGTAAAACTTTGGGTAAATACAATTTTATGGTCTGGATTTGCCGGTACCTGGAATACAGGTATTGAAGCTGCTGCAAAAGCAGAGTTAAAAAATAAAGAGATAAACATACAACCTTTTATCGAGGAACTAAAGGCACGTAAGATAACATAAATAATAAAAGAAAGTATTTATAAAAAAACTAACTATGAAAATTAAACTTACAGAATCAGAAAAAAATCGAATCCTAAAATTACACGACAATGTAAAAGAAGGGGTTATCACAGAAACATTATCTACAAAGGAAAATAAAGCAATTCAATGGTGCACCGTTGAAGAAGTTACATCCAATCTGGAGAATTTAAAATTTATTCCTGGTAATTGTATATGGTGGGCTACAGATTTACAAGATATGACCAAAATGCAGGCTTGTACGGCTAGTGCACAGAAAAAAGTTGACAGTGGTAAATGGGATGAAGAACATATAGAGAAGTTAATGGAGGTAATTGTAGATAGAGCACTAGGGTTGAAAAACTGTTTAAAAAAGAAAGGAATTGATGTTACCTCGATGATAGCAGATGAGTTAGGAGACATTACATTGTAAAAAATAATTAAATGAAAAAACTTATCATAATATTATTATTAGTTACCCCAGTATGGGCCTTCACTCAAACACACACTTTTACCGAAAAGGAAGTGATTAAAATGGATTCACTATTCCAAGTGTATGAACAAACTGATAGTTTACAAAAAATTGAAATTAGTATATTAAATAATCAACTCACCAACTATAAAAAATTACATGAACTAGATAGTTTAGAATTACACTTCATGAATGAAAAAACAGTCTTATTAAATCAAAGAATAGACTTATATATTGACTTAACTAAGGAGTTAAAACCTAAATGGTACAACAAACCAATCATCCATTTTTTCTTAGGAGCTGCAACTATTACTACCTCAGCAATTGTCTTAGATAAAATTAGGTAATTAACCTACCTTCCTTATATTTATATATAAAACTACACCAATGGCATTAACTAAAAGCGATAAATTAGAAATCGAAAGAATTTCAAGAGCAGAAATTAAAGACTTTCTCAAAAAAGTTCCATTTAAAAATACTGTTATTGATTTGGTAGATACAGAACTAAAAAAGAAGAACAGTAAATTAGCTAAATCTCATAGAGCGGAAGTGGTAGATGTGAGTACAAAAGTCCTCATCGAACTTTATAGAACATTTTGGTTAAGAAGAAGTTTCTGGGATTCACAACTTAAAAATGTTAAATAATGGAAATAAGTACAGGGACTGATATGAATAGACAATTTAATAAAACGATGGAAGATGGAATGTCGGATGCATTATCTAAAGAAGCAAGAGGAAAAGATTACTTTAAAATAAAGAATACTTTAGATGGGGCACTAGATGAAGAAACAATGATGTGTGAGGTCTGTGGTGAAGTTCATGAGGGTACCTGTGGTATGGAAGAGGAAATGGACGTAGAAGAAGCAACAGGAGCTAGTTCAGCTGGTTCATATAGTGGTCCATTATTTGGAAAAATGGAAACTGAGAGTAAAGACAAAGTTAATAAGGTTGATAAAATAAAAAATTCGGATTTAGAATATAATATAAAAGAATCTTTAAGAAGACATCTAGTAGAAACAGATGAAGAAGAAGAAATAGAATCCGAAGAAGAGGAATTGGGGGAAGAGACTGGAGCATCCTCATCAGGTGCTTATTCACAACCAGCAATTTGGGCAAAAAATAATAAGAACTGGAGAGCAGTATCTGATAAAAATTTTCCTAAATATGGTGGACCAGGAGCGACTTATGTGAAAGTCAAAGATAAATGTAAAAAATTCCCTTATTGTAACCAGGGAGATATAAATGCATTAGAATTTTATGAAGAAGATAAATTAGTTGAAAGTATTGAAAGAGTATCTAAAAAAATAGGAAAATCTAAGTCTTATATAGCAAAAGTAATTATGGAAGCGATGGAAGATAGTAATTTAGGTAAAAAGTTAAAAGATACTGCAGATGAAAGAGCAAAGAAATCTGAAAAAAATAATAAAAAAACTCGTATAACAAAAGAGGAACTGGAAGAGATGATAACAAGAAGTTTTTATAAATCTCCGGTAACTGACCCTAAAGCAGGAATTGTAGGTGTAGCGAAGATGAATCTACCAATAGGAAAAATATTTAGTATGTCGGGGAATAAACCAAAATATGAGTAATAACTGTATATTTATATAAAAAAAGAAATTATGGCAAAACAAAAATCTACAAATATAGAACCAACACTACACGAAAGTGTTGAAAAACTAGTAAGTCAAGATATTAAAAAAGAAATAACTATAGGACAACTAAAAGATAGATTAAAAGAGGCGGTATCTAATAAACAAATACCTGGACTTGCAGTAACTAATAAAGTTTTAAAACAAGCTGGTAAAGATAATAAATCTGGCGTTGATGCCATTATGAAAAAAATTAAAGATTACTTATCTATTAAAGATAATAGTAATCCTGAGTTCCCACACCAAAACAACTCTAAAACAGACTATGACTCACCAATGTACCGAAATAATAGTAAACAAGATGAGTATGTGGACGAATGGAGAGGTGGTGGAATGGAGGACCTACAATACCAAACAGAACCTAGTGATGAATTCAAAAAAAGATTTAGTCAGTATTTGGATGGGTCAATAGAAACAGGTAATAATGACGGTAAAGGGTCAGATGGACAACAAGTTGCAAATGTAGTACCTTCTAAGTTAGGTGAGAAGATAAAGAAAACAATGAAGAAAAAACATAAAGACTTACAAGGTGCAGCAGGAGATGCTATCCCTAATGATTGGGCACATCACCGTAATCCAAATTTTATTCCTGAAAGTGAAAACAAACTAGATGAACTTGAAATAAAACTTCCTTTATCTGGAGATATCTCTTTAGGTGGTGATATTGGATTGGGAGGAGATGTAGATATAAGTGCATTAAGTGATAATCCAGGAGCTGATTTTGATTATGATGCGGATTTAGACTTTATGAATGACGGAGATTTTGGTCCAGGACCAGACATATCAAACACTAAAAATCTAAAAGGAGACACAGACCCAAAAGTTAATATAGGTTACGACTCTGACGATGACGATTTCGAAGACGGAGAAGAAGGTGAAGAAGAAAAAATTACGAGTGGATTACTTAAAGATAGAAACCTAGATGGGGACGATTCTGAAGAAGAAACAATCGTAGTTGTAAGTGAAAGTATAAAGAAAGATATGAGTAGTATGAAACACTTATTTAATTATAATAAGAAAACTCAATAATTCTTTATTCCTTCATAATCTTTATTATAATTTGGATATGGAAGGAAAAAGATATACCCCCCACGAATTTCTCAAATATATTAGAGAACCTATGAGTCAAGAGGATATTGACTTATGGATAAAAGCGCATGGTTTAACATTAGAACTATCTAGTGTGTTTTTTGATTTTATAAATTCTTTATATGTTCTTGTTAATAAAACTTATCTTGGAGAAGATGTTATAAAAAATTTAGAAGACCAACAGAATCATTTTAATTGGTGTTGGGATAAGGTGATAAGTAATTTTGAGAAAGAAAGTATATATTTTAATAGAAAAGGTAATCATTATGATTATTTTTGGACTTTTTTTTATGACACATTTTATAAAGAACCTAGTCCTATAATATTAAAAAAGGTTGAGGATTTCTTTAAAGATTTATTTACACCAGCTTCTAGAAAAACAAAATCCGAATTAGATATTTACACAGAAATGTATAAAATGTTAGAAATTAATTTAAAATCTTGACAAGTAGTCTAGTTTATCTTATTCTTAAGACAAATACTATATTATGAATAAAATTTTTAATTTGGTGAGTACTAAACTCGTGGTAGAAAAGGAACTATTAGAAGCAGAATTAGAAGAAGTTCTAAATAATCGTCAAGACCTTGAATTGAATAAAAGACTAGACAAGTCAATTCAATTAATAAAACAGATTTCCACAGTCATGACGACAATAAGTTTATGGGAATCTTATAATAATAATTTAAAAGAGAAAAAATAATTAAAAATGGAAACATTAACAAAAATTAAAGATTTAGTTGAAAGTTTATCAGTAGACTTAACTAAATTCTACGCAAAAACAAATAAGAGTGCAGGTGTAAGAGCAAGAAAATCAGCACAAGAAATTAAATCTTTATGTCAAGATATAAGAAAAGAAATTTTAGAAGAAACAAAAAACCAATAAGATGAATGGATGGGTATACCTTTTATTTTTCGTATGGTCCATTCTGGTGATGACTAGGTACGTCCTAACGTTCTTTCTGAGCTTATTTAGTAACCCACCAAAAAAGATGGAACTAAATTGGAAAGACATGGTCATACTAGGATTTGGTCTATCTTACTTCCTAACTTATTTAATAACAACAATAACAACATGATATATTCAGAAATAAATCAATTACTACCTTTTTTCTATGGTATTAGATTACACGATAATTATTTTATTGTTGATATGAATATACCCCCACAGTGGAAATATTATGAAATGTATGGGGAGAATGTTGCAACCAAACAAAATGGAAATAATAAAGACGGGAGTGTATCAATCTCTTTATTTTCCAGTTTTGATAAAAGTAGTGTAAAAACAGTACTTAAGACCGCAGAACTTATTATCAAAGATAATGAGGAAAGAGAAGAAAAAGGTAGATTGTTAGAAGTTAAAAGAATAGAGTTGGAAAAACTATTTGAGAATGCAACTCTAGAAGATTTAAAAGGAATGAATTTTATAACTAATAAAAGTATTAATAAACCAACACTAAACGATGAAGAAAAATCCAAAATCAACGGAGTGGTTACAGAAACAGTTGAAAAACGACAAACAACAAATCAAGAACCACAAACAAAACCTCATAGATAGTATAAAATCATTAGGGGGTATGTATGTGGGTAATACAGTTCAAAAGACAAAAACAAAAGAAAAAAACACTCTATGGGAAAGGCTGAGAAAGGTAATAATAGGAAATTAAGAGAGTATCTTTCATCTTTTGCTGAGGTTGCAGAATGTCTAAGTAATATAGATGTGCCTTTAGAGGGTTTAGAGGTGATAGTAAAAGTAACACCACGAATACATAACGAAATCCAAGAAGAAATATCAAACATCGGTAGATTAACAGTAGAAAAAAATGAAACGTTTACAGTTAATATATCTGATAATAAATTTACCTTTATTAAGTAATTACTGGGTATAGTGTTTATACAATAAAGATTTTTTAAATCCTTTATTTTCTAATATATTATATAATTGTTTTCTTTGGACAGTAGAAAAATCACTAACTAATAAACAATGAACAATACTTTCATTTCTAAAATGAGAGGAGATACATTCCATAAATCTTTTAGATTCTGAGACGGTTTTTAAACTAAATAAAGAAAACTCATCTTCTTTTTGCATTACAATTTTATTATTTAAACTAAATAATTGACACATCTCAACCTTAGGTAGATAGTTTAATAAAAGTTCATCTGTTGTAATCCTAGTTTTAGTTTGATGGTCATATAAGGTACCCTCTACTTCATACTCGGACACTTCAATAAGTTGGTAATCCTCATTTTTAATTATGTTCCTAGTCCATCTCCCAACGTCATCCTTTTTTAATTTACCAGTCTCCTTACCCCGTTTTCTTTCTACCAAAGCAATCTCAAATGAACAATCTTCTCTATTTAATATTTTTAATGGGAATATTGGGTTTGTTTTTCTCTTTAATTCTTTATATTTTTGATTAACTGTTTTACGCAGGTTAGAACTAAACAATATTTTTTTCTTTCTTTTATTGTTAAACAGTATAATATGATATTTTTTTGAATTCATTATGACAAATTATTACGACATACTTGGTGTAAGTAAAGATTCTTCACCAGAAGAGATAAAGAAAGCTTATAGAAAACTCTCATTAAAGTACCATCCAGATAAAAATCCTGATGGGGAAGAGAGGTTTAAAGAACTTTCCGAAGCGTATAGTATTTTAAGTGATAGTGAAAAAAAAGCTAAGTATGATTCTGGTGGTGGTATTAATTTAGAAGATTTATTTGGTAGAGGTGGAGGTGGTGGAGGAAACCCTTTTGATGCCTTTGAACAATTTTTTGGTGGAGGACAAAGGAGACCACAACACGACACCCCCAGAAGAGGAAGGGGTCATGATTTAAAAGTTCATCTTAGTCTTACTTTAGAAGAGGTATACCATGGTAGTAAAAAAGAAGTCCACTACACCAAAAGAGAAGGGACCACACAAATGTGTCCACAATGTCATGGAAGAGGCATAGTACAATCCATGAGGGGTAATTCATTTTTTAGACAATTAGTAAATGTAGAGTGCCCAGCATGTCATTCTACCGGTTATTTAAATGGTGGAAATATTGTACAAAAAACTGTTAAATTTACTATTCCTAGAGGTTGTAATTCAGGACACTTTTTAAAATTAAGAGGTGGTGGTGATGGTTGTTATGGTGGTGAGTCAGGTGACCTATTGTTAATTTTAGAGGTTGTAGAAACCACCCACCAAAAGAAAAGAGATTTGGATTATACTTACATTATGAATATTTCACCATTAGAAGCTTTATTAGGAAAAAAAGTTAAAGTTCCTCATTTCGATGGAGCTATAGAAATTACAGTACCATCACTTTATAATACTGGTAAAGCTTTAAAAGCAAATAAAAAAGGATTTATTAGGGATGGACAAAAAGGAGATATGTATATTCATTTAGAACAAAAATTACCAGTAAGATTAAATGAAGAAGAAAAACAAAAAATAAAAGAATTATTAGAATCAGAAAACTTTCGTAATTAATGGGGTGTAAAAAATGTAAAAAAAAGGATGTTGAAGGGACTGTTAAAACTAATTGGCCAGTACTATTAATATTTCTTTTTGTTATAATATTTTTTGTTTATGGGTTAGTGACGTTTTATTTTGACATATTAAGTTTTTTTTCTTAATAATTAGTATGGAAAAATTACAATATAAAATTAAAAATGGGCCAAGAGTAGAGTCTTTAGTTGAGTATAAACTATCTAATGACACCACAGTTGCAATGTTCCAAGGATTTAGGGGTGAGAACCCAGACCTCGACTTCATTGTTAAGTACAAAGAAAAAGACAAAAGATTAAGAACACCTTCACACACCCACTGGATTGTTGATTTAGTCATTAAAGGGGAAATTAATAAAACCGGAACTCTAGAGTTAGTTAAAGAATTGATAGAAATGTATGACACTATTGAACCATTTAAAACGGTAGAAGAAAGAAATAACTACAAACTAACACACACACCTGAGATAGCTAGAGATTTTTCTTGGTTAGATGGTGTTGGATTATTACCAATAGAGTTAATTAGTACTTTAGTGGAGTTATTTTCTAAATGTGAAAAACAAACTAGTGGAGCATTTATGTTTAAAAGTATGTTAACCTTAACCCAAGAATATTTAGAGGGAAAGAAAGACTACTACCAAATAATAGGAACATCAAAAAGAGTTTAAAATAAATAAAAATAAATTTATGAGATTATCAGATAATGTAGGAAATACTCCCTTAATTCCCTTAAGAAAAAACAACTTTATTATTTGGGGTAAAGCAGAATTTATGAATCCTAGTGGTTCAGTAAAAGATAGAATGGCCACTTTTATTATTACTCATGCAGAACATAATGGAATAATTAGTAAGGGTGATATTATTTGTGAAGCGACTAGTGGAAATAGTGGTATAGCTTTAGCAATGTTAGCAGCAGAACGTGGTTATAAGATAAAAATAATCATGCCGTGTAATATGTCCGAAGAACGTAAACAGATGTTTAGATTTTATGGTGCAGAACTAATAGAAGTTGAAGAGGGTGATTTTGATGGGGCAATTGAGTTAAGAGATAAACTATGTGAGGAAAATGGGTGGTTTAATTGTAACCAATTCCACAACCCATTAAACATTCAGGCTCACTATGAAACTACAGGACCAGAAATTTACGAAGAGTGGTCCCTACCAACAGAGAGAGGGGCTTATAGAAGAAAAGACTCACCTGATGTTTTAATATTAGGAACAGGTACTGGTGGTACTCTTATGGGTACAGGTAAATTTCTAAAAGAAAAATGGCCTAACATAAAAATAGTTGCTATAGAACCAGCAGAAAGTCCAGTAATGTCGGGAGGGGAACCAGGACTTCATGGAATACAAGGAATTGGGGATGGTAGTAAATTTTTAGTAGATTTAGATTTTGTAGATGAAGTATTAACCATAAAAACAGAAGATGCAAAAGATAAAGCAAAAGAATTAGCAAAAGAAGGTATTTTTGTAGGTATTAGTGCTGGAGCAAATGTTTTAGCTTGTGAAAAATGGTTGGAAGATAATGAAGGTAAAGAAGCCATAACAATCCTTTGTGATAGAGGTGAAAGGTACTTTAGTTGCTTATGAAAAAAAAATACCCAGACAATATAGTTTATAACTACGAAACACAAGAATTTGATGCTAGTAAAAAAGAATACCCCACTTCAGTAGGGGCACAAAAATTTGAAACTATAAAAGTTGATAAAAGTGATAGTTTAAAGGCGAATAAATATTTTGAATCTAGACTTAATGAATTAAAAGAAGAATATAAAAAACTAGTAAAGGAATATAATTGGACTAGTTTAGTTTATAAGTCAGACTATAGCTTTCAACCAATAGTGGGGGAAGAATACCACCTATATGAAAGAAAAGATAAAAATTTATTCTTATCTTTAATAAAACCTAAAGAATGGAGTCAACCACATGTTGGAACATTTAAATTATTAAACAACGGTAAATGGGAAAAAATATGAGAGAACAATTAGAATTATTTAATACGGAAGAAACAGAATTTGATTTTGAAGGTAATAAACAAAATCTAATCGATAATTTAGACATGCTTAAAGAAATGTCA
>TARA_R110002012_G_scaffold7040_5_pt1 | contig 20964 bp, 22 predicted proteins | sample TARA_R110002012 | Tara Oceans TARA_R110002012 (sample SAMEA4396515) | marine metagenome | biome: Westerlies Biome; feature: [DCM] deep chlorophyll maximum layer (ENVO:01000326); material: water (ENVO:00002006), including particulate matter (ENVO:01000060) such as... | depth 40 m | reverse complement strand
ACTTAAATTTTTTAGATATACATAACATTTACCATAATCATCTGCTTCTAAAAATTTAGCAGCAGTTGTTGAAGTAGCAAATCTTTTTTGCACTACATCGTTAGCAGAAGTTAAAGTATCTGTAACATTTATATTTAAACTATCACTAGTCATGTTTGTACTAATTAAACCTAGTTTTACTGTTAATGTTGCCATAAGTTTTAATTTTATTTATTAATTTTTATTTTTCTAATTACACTTCCATTATCATATATAAATAATAAAGGTGTATTATTTATGATTTTGGTTACTGGTCTCCCTAATAAATCTGTAATCATTATTAGATTTTTTTCTCCTCTTTTAAGTAAAGGTCCAGACCAGGTACCTTGACAATAATCATAAGTTGCTTGACATATAGTATCCCATTCATTTTCACAACAGTAATCATCTACATCTATTACCCAAGCATAACACTCATCATTTAAAAAGAAAGGATTTCCAGATCCATTTATACACCAAGTTGCTGCATACAAACACCCTAAAGAATCATGTCCGTGATTTATATTTGCTAAAGGATTATAATTCCACGCATTGACATCCATACAGCCTTGCACCACAGCCACACACGAACCGTTGTCAGTATTAGCTGTTGGATTATAATTGAAAGCAGTACTATCCATACAGCCATAAATATAAGGAATACAGCTGAAGTCTTCTGTATTAGCGGATGCGTTGTAATTAAGCATGCTAGGATCAGTACAACCATAAATAAAAGGAATACAAGAATTGTTGTCAACATTGGCTAAAGAGTTATAATTAAACATTGTACTATCTGTACAGCCATATAGTATTTCTATACAACTACCATCATTCGTATTACATGTATCACAATAATTAAACATTGTTGGATTTATACATCCATATATTACTGGAATACAAGAATCATCATCTACGTTAGCGTTTGGATTCCAATTAAATGCAGTAGTATCTGTACATCCATACACTACACCTATACAAGAACCATCATCTACATTTGCAAGAGGATTATAATTAATAGCTATATCACTTGTACATCCATATACTATAGCTATACAAGTATCAGGCGTATTTGCATTAGGATTATAATTAAATGCTAAAGGCTGCATACACCCTAAAACTACTGGTATACAGCCACCATTATCTACGTTAGCTGTATTATCATAATTAAAAGCAGTAGGATCAGTACACCCAAACAGAGCTAAAATATTACAACTACCATCACTTATGTCCGCTATAAACCCTTGAGTATAATATTCTAAATATCCTGGATTAGTACAGCCAGGACTATAATAACAAGTATCATTAGTATTTGCTAATGAATTATAATTATAAGCTATACTATCTAAACACCCTACTACAACTGGAATGCACTCATTACCACAATAAGGTTGAGCTTTATAAATATCTAAATCGCTATTATAGTTTCTTAATTTATTTTCATTAGGACCAGGCCAAGGATTATTACCCTCGTGTATTATTGTTCCATAACTATTTTCTAATTTAAATGAGTTTTGTATTGTTTGTATATCTAATTGTTGAGCATTTTGTTGAGGTGTAGGTATTTCAAAATAATAAAAGTTAACCTTATCATTAGAATTAAGAGTTAAAGCAAATGTGTCTGAATAAATACCGTTATTAGTTATTTTAAATTGCCATAAAGAATCTCCTTGTTTAACACCTAACCAACATGCTCCCCATGAGTCGCCACCGTCATCATATAATATTAAATTATAAGTACAAGGTGAGGTTAATAGCATTTTATCAGCTGCAGGATCGTAATTAAAAGCAGCTGTATCTGTACACCCATAAGTAGCTAATGTCATACAACTTCCATCATCATCTGTAGCTGTTGAATCATATTCTAAATAACTAGAATTAGTACAACCATATATTATTATATTATTATTACAAGCCCCAGACACATAAGAATTAGATGATGCTGTATATCCAAAGTTAGGTGGATTTAAGTAAAACACTGTATCTTGACAATCTAAATTTGTTACTAGACATCCACCAACAACAGATCCACCACCAATACCATCTCCATAGCTATCATTAATCGTAAACATTATAGAATCACCAACCGGTATGCAAACTTGCGTATGTATTGTTTGTCCTGTTTGAGTATAGTTGTAAGTATTAATCGGAACAGAAGCAAATGTATCTGTAGCTGAATATATTAACCAAGAAGTTTCATTTGGCCAATTATCTAATTTTATAGCTACGTCAACTAATGATTGATTTGGATTACATGCAACGTTTTGAATACAACTGTTATTATCTTGATTAGCCCAAGGATTATAATTAACAGCGCTAGCATCAGTACATCCAGGAATATATATACAAGTTCCATTACTAATTGTTGCTAGTGGATTATAATTACTAGAAACACTATCCATACAACCATATATAAAAGTATACGGATCACTAACCATTATATCATCTATACATATATCACTAGTATAACCAGCTCCAGTTGTAGCTTTAAATGCTATTTTAAATGAATCAATAGCTGTTATTGGGTAATAAGCAAATAACCATTGATTACCTTGATCACCGGATATAGTATCAATAGGTGTATAAGTATTACTAGTTATTACAGCTATTTCGAGATCCCCCATAGTAGCACCATACATATGATACCAAAAAGATAATACTTTACCAGGCGTAGCTGATATATCAAATGTAGGAGTATAAACTGTAAATACCTTATTTGGAAAGTTAGGATTAGATGATTCTACATAATAATAAATACTAGAACCTGTTGTATGATCTCCAGTTGGCCCAGTATTAAAAGAACTAGTAGGACCTTGTTTTAATATCCAGTCTCCAAAATCATTTTGATCTTGTTGTAGACCTACTAAATTATCAAAGTTATGTATCCAAGGAAAGTTATTTATTTGTGCACAACATTTTTTTGGTATCGCACAAGATGCTAATACTATTAATCCTAATATATATAATATTTTTTTCATTTTAAAAATCGCTCATTAATAATTCATCTATTGCTTCTTGTACTTCTTTTTTTGTTGATACCATTCTAAAAGACAAATCAGCTTGAAACCTAAGTTCTTCTTCTCCATCTTTAAATATTATAATAGTTGGTACAACTGCTATTTTATACTTTTTTGCATCATCAGGGCTTTTGCCTATATCTATATATCCTTTTGTTTTACATTCAGATAAATCCATAAACCATTTAACATCATTAGTTGTATTCCATTCAGCATTAAAATGCTTTGCTGTAATCTGAGTAAAAGCTTCTCCTCCTGTAAAAAATAGTATTAAGATAAATATATATTTCATCGGTTATATAATTTATCTTCTATTTTCTCCATAGATTTTTTAATTTCTTCTACATCTTTTTGAGTTGTTATAATAGTATTACGAATCATTTGATCTTTCATGTCAAACTCCATTCTAGTAACTTCTGGATCTGGAGGTGCTGGTAACTCTTTAGCTTCTTCTATATCAGCTTGTAAAGCAAACCACATACCTATTATAGTTGCCATTGCAAAACCTATAGCTATAAGTGTTTTAATACTTACATTAAACCCAGTATCTTCATTTAATTCTTTACTCATACTAGTTCCAAAATATTAATTTACCTAATATACCTATTATAACTAGCCATATAGACCACAAAGTTTTTTGAGCTCCTTTTCTAAAATTAGTATTCTTATTAACTTTAGATATTGTTCCTTTATCAGGATCTAGTAATCTAATTTTAATGTCTCTAAGATCTTGTTTCATATCAAGCATTTCTTGATGCAGCTGTTTATTAGTTATAGGCATATTTTATAATTCAAATCCAAAATTTAATACTATACATCTATGCTCAACTCCTGGATTACAATATAGTTCTAATACTGTAAATCTTCCAATCCTAATAGATATATCATATATACTATCTTTTTTATTTCCCTGTCTCCAACTATTTATCCAATTCATGATTTGCAACAATTATCTAGTCCACAACAACATGCACACCAATTAAAACAAACTAAACCAAAAGTTATAGCACTTACCCATTTACAAATTTTATTTTTCATAATTTTTATATTTTTATCGTTTACCGCCATGATACTCTACTGCATGGCCTTCTTTAATTAATAATTCATTTACACTTACTAGTGTTAAATTTTCTTTACCGTCTACTATATCTATACTTAATTCTCCTAAGCATCTTCCATATTTTCCAACTCCATGAGAACATAGTTGTATAGTATTTGCTCCCTCTAATAATTCTATAACTCTAGCTTTAGCAGCTAAACCTCTAGCTTTTTCTTCTAAATCTCTAGTGCGAGACTCAGGGGTATTAACCCCTAAGAATCTCACTCTTTTTTTTACAGATACATCAAATCCTAAATCTATCTTAGCGTCAATAGTATCCCCATCAACAACTCTTAATAATTCGATGTTATAAGTATACATATTATAATTTATAAGATATACTTAAATTAAAACTTCCTTCTCTTTCTCCAGCCTCATCTGCTTCTAAAGGCATTGTAAAATTTGGATCTATATATAATTTATCCCATACTTTAAAAGAATATCCTATACCTAAATCCATTTTATTAATTACTTCATCACTATCAGAGTCATAGTTATAAATACACGTAGCCCAAATGCCATTCATTAATGCATAACGTGCTAGCAAATCATAACCATCTGTATCTTCCATACCATCCATAGTAGCTCCGATCATTAACTTATCAGTAACTTGATAGCCTACACCAATTTTATCTGTTATACTATAAGTTGTTTCTCCAGCTTCATCTTCTACAGAACTAATTGTAGTCATTACTGAAAATTGTGCACTTGCACATAATGTTGTTAAAATTGTAACTAATGTTAGTAAAAATTTTTTCATGTTTTAATTGTTTTAATTATTAATTAGAAAATAATATAATTTACACCAAATTTAAAATCATACCATTCTCTGTTCCAGTACTTACTGTACTTTCCTTCTAAAAAGTATCCTAAACGCTTGTCTACTTTTATACCATATACTAATCCTACTGAATAGTCATACCATTGTTCTCCATTATTATACTTATGATATGAGAACTCACTTCCATCATCGTAGTGGTAAGGCAATAAATTTCCCCAAGCATGTATCCATCTATTTTTAGTATATCGATAATAATCAAATCCTAATATAATAGAATGTTGTATTTGCTTGTTTAATTCATTTCTTTTTTTCTCGGAGTATTTAGCTAGCACTTGAGGTATTACTACTTCTTCCCATACCTCAGCATTTGTAGCTACTATATTTCCATTGGGGTCTTTATATTCACTATTAGCAACATCAATATTATACCCCTCTTGTATTGCTAGGTACGTATAGTGTAAATTTCCATTATCTAAAATCCATTCTGATAAAGGATTATAACCATAAGGTTCAGCTAACCTGTGAGCAGCACCTATGCTAAAAGATAAATCTGCACTCTTTTTCCATCTATATCTTTCTGACAATTCAAAATATTCTATGTCAGCAAAACCGTCTTTTAAATATTCTACTTTTGCAGCAAAATGATCAACACATAAAGGACCATCACAATTATCGTCTGAGCTATATCTAATAAAATGATGTTGATCTATATAATCTACTCCTTGCTGTCTAGCATAATCTACTTCAAAAAGATATTCAAAACCTTGTACTTTACCCACTGTAGCTGCATCTGTATAATTAGACTCTGTACCATCATAAAAAGTATTTGCTCTATTTTCATAACCAAATCTAGCAATCTTTCTTATACCTACAGTTAGAGAGTAGTCATAAGGAGTTTTTATTATACCTTCTTCTAATTGTCCAGAAACAACAGAAAAAGTTTTTACATCTGATATAGAAGTTCCTCCATTAACAGCTCCATAAACTGTAGAAAATTTTAAATGTTTTTTTAAAGTCTGTTTTAAATCAAAATGCTCTAAATATGAACGTATATCAGTATTAGTCTCTTGAGCAGTAGCCCAAGTAGAAAATATTAAAACTATAATAAATATTATATTAATCTTAACTTTCTTCATACCATGTACTTTCAACATTAACAATTGCTATTAAGTCACTTATATTATATTCTACCTTTCCAACTAATTCACTTGGAGTATCTCCTTCATATGCAACTATAGCTTTATTACCTGCAAGATTTTTTCTTGCAAGTTCTTTAGATGTAGTTGTAAGTTTACTAAAATCTAAACTATCTAACTCACTTGTATCTATTATTATATACTTTCTACTCATAATTTATTTTATTTAAGGTACGTCTGTAGTCCATGCTGGTGCATGAATTAGATCTGAAGTATTATTATTTGAAGATAAATCTTCTACAGTTGTTCCCGATCCCTCATCCATTCTCCAATATCCTACCAAACCACTATAAAGTGCAAGATCATTAGGTTTACCATTATTATAAAGCGTAACTATTTCTGCATCACTTTTTGTATTACTAAAAATAGCTATAGAATCTAGATGTCCTGCATGATAAGAGTTAGCTGATAAAGTATTTCTAGCCGCATAAACTTTATTTATAGTTCCAGCAAAAGTAGTTAAACTAGTTACAGTCTCAATACGTGTCCCATCGACATAACCTTTTACAAAATCTTCATCAGTATTCCAAGTTACAGCAACATGATGCCAAGCATTAGAAGCTTCATGAGCAAACGCTCCATTAGCAACTTTACTTGTACCAGCTGCTCTATAAGTCATTTGTATTTCTTGAGCTGAATTATTATAAGTTATAGCTATAAAATTATCTGAATCTACAGAAGCCTTAAACATTATTCCATTACTACTAGTAGAATCTAATTTTGTCCAAAGAGAGACAGTTCCATTATCTTTATCTACAAGTTCAGCTGCCTCATCCATAACCATATAATCATTAGCCCCATCAAATGATAGCGAATGCTTATTATACCATCTTAAATATTCAAGTTTTGGTACAGATAATCCAAGTCCCATTTGTACTCCCATAGTTTATATATTTTAAGATGGATCTGCAGTTGGTTCTCTAGCCTCTCCAGTAATTCCTCTAGAATATGCTAATATTGATCCACTATCTAATTCTATTGATGCAAAATTACTATATATAGTCATACCTTGAGGTATAGTAATATTAGTTTCTGTAGGTCTTTTTACGCCACTAGCAAACTCTATAATACCAGTATCACATTGATCTACATCAATTATTGTATCAGTTAATGCTGTTATTGCATAAAATGGTCCAATATGTCTTGCTAGAGTTCCTATATAAGTTGTATGCGATTGATAAACAGCTTGTTTATTTGCACGTGCATTATCTTCACAACAACATTCTGCCATTGTTTTTCCCATTATTTTATTATTTTTATTAAATTATTAATTTGTTGAGCTGTAATTTCTTCTGGTAAGTAATCCTCTTTTAATTCTTCAAGATCTAATTCTAACTCTTCTTTCATTAATTCTGTTACTTCATCCATCTGAGTTTGTCTGGCTTTTACTAGTTCCTTGTTTTCCTCTTCTAACTTAGCTATAATTTCTTTAGAATCTTCTTTATTTTCATTAACTACAATGTTTACTTGTTCAGCTAATGCCATAAACTCTTCAGAAGGTTTACCGGCTTCTTCTAGTTCAGCTAACGCCTCTTTTAATTTAACAATATTTTTACTAATTGTTAAACTAAAATCTTTTCCTTTTAAATTTTGTACTGCAAATAATCCATTGATTAGTTGTACGAAATCTCCTTTTGTTGCTTTAATTGTTGTCATTTTATATATTGGTTTTTGTTAATATTAACTATTGTTTATCACTAAAAAGTGAATTTTACTTGCTGTTGTAGATGTAGCACCAGCTGAATCAGCATGATGTACACTTATTTTAAAACTACCACCAGCAATTGTATGTGTAGCACATGATAATTGTGCATTATTAGTTGTATTCTCATCTTGCATTGTTAAAAGAATTACAGAATCTGCTTGAACTGTACTATTAGTTACTGTGAATTCTGCATTAGTTGCATTTGCTAAAGCTACTGCTGCTAATGTAATTACTCCAGAAGTTGCGTTAATTGTAACTCCTGTTGTATGATCTGTTGCCTGTGTAACCGTTCCGCTACCGTCATGTATAATTCCTTTTGTAGCTGCTACTATACTTAAATTACCCGTATTAACAACAAAATCTGGAGCAGCCGATCCCCCAGAAATAGTTGTTGCAGCAACAGCACTTGCAGATCCATCATATACATAATTTCTAATATTACCTGCAGATCCTCCAGCTTCATTACCTCCATATAAACTAATATTTCCTCCATTACCACCTCCAGATGCGGCACTACCAGCTTTTAATTCTAAGTCTGCAGCATTTCCAGAAGCACTACTTCCCCCTTCAATTACAAGTTTTTGTCCAGCTGTACTACTTGTTGTAGCTGACGGTTTAATTATAGGAGATGTATCATTAGTAAATCTAATTCCTCCTTTTATATTTAAAGTGTCAGCAAAAGCTGGTGTAGGAGTAGACTGTCCCATAAATACTTTTCCATCATTATCTACTGTTATCCCTTCATCTGTACCATCTCCAGAAAGAAATCCTGTTCCTCCAACTAAATCTATATTATAAGTAGTATCATCTGCTAAATTTCTAAGATCTATATTAGCTTCTGACTTTGATATTGTTGCTGCTAATGTAATTGTTCCTGCACCATTAGTAATTGTCATACCTGCACCTGCAGTAAGTGTTGACAATGTAGGAATTCCAGTTGTTCCATTACCTATAAGTATTTGTCCATTTGTAGACATTGGTCCAGTAGCTGTTATTACATCGTCAGCACTTGCATAAAGTAATGCTCCTTTTGCTATTGTTTCTAACCCTGTACCACCATTTACTACTGGACATTGGCCTGTAACATTTCCAGTAAAATCCATAGATGTTAAGAATCCAGAAGTTGTATTATTACAGCTAGCTAAATCTATACCAGACTCTACTAAAGTTAGTAATATATTATTACTATCTGTTGTTGCTGTTAATTTAGTTGCATCTGCAGATTTTATTCCTTTAAAGTTTAACTGATTTTTATTTGTAGTGCTTATAAATAAATCTTGTCCTCCGACACCAGTAGTTGATAATGTAGGAAAAAATCCTGACGCTAATGTTCTTTTACTAAGCCCAGTAACTGAATTTCCTATTTCTAAATAGTCATATGTAGTATCTACGCTAGTTTTTGCTAAAATTTGTAAATTTGATATTGGCATTTTTATTTTATTTTAAATTTTTATTGATATTCATCTTTTTGTTTCCAAGCGGTTGGGATTTTACAGTCAGCACAATATTTATTTACAAATTTAATAAAATTATCGTAATAATTAACAGATGAGCTTGGTATGGTTATATAACCATTACAATCTGTACATTGTGCCCAATTACCACTAGCCATTCCAGTAGGTGTTTCTGGGTTTAAACCATTTACACTAAAAGTATAAGGATCTAGATTATTAATAGTTACATTTATAACTTTCCAAAATAGACCGCTAGGCATTTTTATAACATCTCCTATACTAAGTTTATACATAGGCGCTGCTGCAAAAAATAGAGATGGATCAGTAACTGTAGTTCCTTCTCCAGTTGTTATTGTAGTTCCTGCTGCAGCCTGATCATTTATACCTGTATATGACCCTCCTTTTATCCAAAGGTCAGTACAACCAGTAGTTATATCTTCTATGTCTGGTGTTGCATTATCTGCACAATTAAATAAGCAATTTAAATCTTTATTTTTTAATACATATTCTAACAATATTAATTTCCACTTATTCATCGTAGAGCAGTCAACATTTGTACCTATTTTATATTGAGATAGCCATTCAGATCCTTTTTTACTTAAACATACTTTTAATTTTAATAAAGCTTTATCTAAATCTTTAGGTATACATGGATTTGGTTCAGTTATATATTTACAAGAACCATCATCACATATAGCTGTTGGGCTATAATTTACTGCACAAGGATCTGTACATCCACAATAAATACATGATCCATCATCACAAGTAGCTGTAGGATCATAATTATCTGCTAAAGGATCTGTGCATCCTGTTCCCGGAACATTAAGACCTATAGAAAAACTTGTTTTATTTTCACACCCTAAAGAATCTTTTGTATATGCTGTATATACACCAGCTTTTAATCCACAATATGTAAACGAATCTGCATTTGCAAGAAAATTATTAATAGGATTTACTGAAGTATCATCATTATAATAATTATGTACTTCAATTCCATTAACATCATAAAATATAACATTATGATGTATAGCTCCATTTAGATTATTTTGCAAAAATGTTATACATCCATCTGCATTTGATCCTCCAGGAGTACAAGTACCACTTGCATCAGTTGTAGTAATTGTTACATCAGGTGCCGTTCCACAAGGATAAATACAACATGCTGTATCATTAATAGTTGCTAGTGGAATATTTACTCCACAATCACAGCTAAATTGAAAATTAGTTGCTAATGGATCTAAACATGCTTTATATTCACAACTTCCATCATCTATTCCAGCTGCTGGATTATAATTTACTGCACACGGATCAGTACACCCAGATACAGGAGGAGGCAGACAATTTTGAATACAATCTTGTTCCGTTGCATATGCTCCTGTTCCGTCTCCTGGATCACTACAAGTATTAGTAGTAGGATCACAATCCCAAGACTCATATACACAAGGTCCAGGACATTGAGCGTTTGGATTATAATTTAGAGCTGTTGGATCTAAGCATCCGTCATTAAGTTGTGTATAAGGAATACTCATTGAAAAAACACATACAGCACCGCTTGCCATTTGACGGTGAATTTCTAAAGTATATAGTCCTGATCCTAATGTTTGCAATGGACTAATATTAGGACAAGCACCACAAGTCTGGGTACTTAACTGTGCTGTTGAAGACATAGATGATGTGTTTGGAGGTATAGTTGTACTAATTCCCATCCCATACCCTGCTACATCTTCAGATCCAGGTAACGTAGCAGGAGCAAAGTAATTAACATTATTCGTATCCTGAGTACCTTGATTAGCAATTGGCACTCCGTTAAAAAACCACACCATTGTCTGCATTGATCCATACATACCACCACTAAAGGGGCCAGCCCCACCAACACAAGGAGGTATAGCATTATGGCTACAAGCTAGGTGTGCTATAATTTGAGGATTACAATCAGTTGCATAAGTTGTATTGAAACTAGTGCCACAGCGCTGGATCACGGAGCCGCCCGTCGTACCATCTATTATCTCTATATATTCGCCACAGTCTGGACATGAAGCCTTTCCTGACATTAAACATAAATTAGGATCAGGTTTTCTAAAATCACTAGGTACTGTTGTATTATAATTTGAACTAGATAAAAGATCACAAACTGGAACTTTTATTGTATCAAAAATCCAAGTAAAACATTCTTCAACTTCTAAGGCATTATTTGAATCAACAAATTGTACTTTTATAGCATAATGCCCATAAGGCAAACTTGAAAAAGTATGTTGAGGAGTGTAACTAAAGGTATTTGAAGCTATTCCTGCTTGTGTTGAAATCACTGATCCTACACTACTAGGATCTCCAGATATTGCAGCAGGATAAATAGCCATTGTATAAGTTTCAGTAGCACCAAGAGCTACATATTGCTGTAGTGCAGGATCTAAAGTTGTTGTTACAGAAATAGTACCATCAGATTGTGGAACAAGGCTTGCATTTACAGTTGCATCAGAAACAATAGTTGTATGATTAGTAAATATATCACCTAAATCATTTTTATTTGCATCTTCTAGTTTTCCTGTATCAGCATCACATAAAAGACAACTATTATCATCTACAATAGCTGTAGAATCATAATTAAGTGCACTATTATCAGTACATCCTGTAGGGTCTGGGCAATTCACGATCTGAATCTGAGTGGTAAAAATACATCCATTACCATCAGTAATAGTCAATATGTAATGAGTACCTGCTCCTACACCTACTGCAGTATTAGGAGAAAGATTTGCAAATTGCATTTCTTCTCCCGATGAAAAAGTTAAAGTTGATGTAGCGGCAGAAGTAGCTTGAACTGCTGCTCCAGTATATATTTGTTCAAGAGAAAACTGAGTTGCATTAAGACCTATAGTTCCTGCAGTTACATTACCTACTACAGTTCCTGCAGGAATACCTGTTCCAGAAACTTGCATACCTGGTGCAATTAAAGCACTTGCTGGACATGTAACTAAATGTTGTGTTCCTGATGTTACATTTGTTACACAACTAGCTGCAGTAGTTGTATTTCCTCCTGTTGGAGGCATTGTTTGAGTAAGAGAAGCTCCTGTACTTAATGTAAGATTGTAAGTATATAAACTACCACTGCTAAATTGATTAGCTATAGTTGAAGGTACAGAAGGATCATTATTAGGATGAGTAATTTTTATCCATGCATCATTTGCTGTAGTTGTTGCAGATGCTTTATTAGAGCACGTTATGTCAACACTTGGAGTGTATCCTGAACAATTGCCAGAACAACAACCAGGAGAATGAACAAATATAACATTAGCATGATTTGCTCCTCCAGGTAAATCTGCTTGTGGTATAGTTGCTCCATTACAATCTAAACTAGTAGTAATATAATAATTAGGATCACCAAGAGTATCACAAACTTGATAACTTGTTGAAGTAATTGCTGGTGGCGGTGGAGTTAAATTTTCTGCATAATAAATTCTATACGTAAAATGATAATGAGGGTTATCTCCTGAAGTAGCATCATGTCCCCTAGTAACTAATTCTCTAGCACTATTCCATGTAATAATATTAGTATTAAGAGAGTCCCATACATCTCCTTTTGCTATTCCAGTAGTATTTACGCTAGAATCAAGAAGAGACCAGTGTCCATTTTGCCAGGTTGTTTTAGTTCCCTGCATTATCCCAAGATTATTATCCATTGCTTGCGTAATACTAGGAATATCCATTAAAGTTCCACTTTGCGTTTCTAAATTATCATACCACCTAGTGTTATTTTCTTGTAGCACAAAATCTATTCTATGAAGTTCTTGCCTTCCAGAATTAGTAGATTGAAAAGTAGTAAAGCCTTCTATTCCATAATTCATTGCAATTCGATCTGAATGACCATACATCCATCCTCCTGCAGAAGGAAAAGAAATGTACATAGCATTATTAGCACTTGGATATAGTTTAGAAAATATTTCTGACTCTGAAAGAGCTCCAGGATTATAAGTAGCTCCACTATATTTAGTAAATATACAATACTCAGTATCTACAGGAAAAATTCCATTTCCAGGTGGGACACCACCTCGGCCAATATCAGGTGTTAATGAATAAAAATTATGTAAAGGCAGCCCAGTATTTGGATCTAGAGCTGCATTAGGATGCGTGTTCGGAAGGTCAGTTTGTCTTTGTACACTACTCATTTGAACTGGAAAAGTTGATCCTAGTCCTGTTGGATTAAATTTAAACCATCTTTGTCCTCCTGCATGATGAGGTAGAACACACATTGGAACATCAAATACTTCTACATGTCCAGAAGCAAATGTAACTTGTATCTCTCTAATTGATACAATAGTAGTTGATGGAAATTGAGTAGATGCTGTACCTGATGGAGTTTGTACTGTACTTGGTGAGCCAGCCCCTGCATAATTCAGAGCATAATACCCACCCATTGTAGTGGGAAATTGATTTGTAGATACTGGTCGAATTCCATCTGGTGTTATATCAATAGCTGACATAACAGTATCAAAAGTTGCACTCCCACTTACTTTTTCACCTGAGACTACTATAGTAGGTCCATGCCATGCAGCAGTATTATAGTAATGATAAAATGGAGGTGGAGTTGAAGTTACAGAAATTAACCTTTTATTAGGCATAAGTAATTATTTTAATTTTATATTAACATTCACATCCACAACTTCCATCACAGATTTCTCTTGCTTTTTTATATTTGTCAGATATATCTTCGTAATCTCCTGTTATTGTACTTCCTCTAGGCGGACTATTAACTTCATCCATTTTAAATTTAGCTGCTTGTAAAAGTAAAAACACCTTTTGAGCTTTTGCTAATGCACTTGAGCATTTAGGACAATCACATTCACAAGCTAGTATTTCATTAGTTAATTTAACTAAACAACAATCTATATCACAATGTATTAAAAGTGCTTTAGTAGCAACATGCTTTTGACCTTCTGTTAATTCAAACATAAAAACTCCTGCAGAAGCTGGAAGATTACTTACTTCTTGAATTATTTTAGTAGATGTGCCAGAATTTAATGTAATGGGAATTTTAATTGAAGATCCCCCGTATGTAATTGAAGTTAATTTAATTTCACCAGTTGTAGCTGTAGTTAGTGGACGAATAGTCATAACTATATTTTTACAAGAATTAGTAGCTTTAATATTAAATGCCATAATATATTTTTATTTTTATTAAAAAAAAGACCGATAGGGGGAATACTACTATCCCCCTATTAGTCTTTATAAGATTAAGAGATTAAGAATAATCCCCTGTTTGTACATATTCTACCCATAAAGATAGTTTACCTACCTCAACTGCTTCATCATCAGCAGTAGTAAGTAAAAGTTCTTTAGTAGCAGTTAAATGTATCATAGTTGCTGCATTTAAAGCAATTACTTCTAGTGCAGAGTCATGAGCTGCGTCAGCTCCTAAGTTAGCACCCATTCCAACTAAAGTACCGTGGATACCTGCGTCCCATTGTCCGCTAGATACACCATTTGTACCAGTTGCGCTAATTGCAATTGCAGCAACGAAAGCTCCTGTAGCACCTGTATAACCTAACGCAAGTGTTTGAGAGTCATCATTACCATCAGCAAATGTAGTTTGTACAAAATAGTATGCTTTTGTAATTAAAGCTCCATCTGGTACCCAGATTTCTCCAGCTGTACAAGATGCAGAAGCATTATTTGCTAAATTTGTGGTAGCAGCATTCCAAGTTCCTACAGCAGCTTTTAAACCGCTTTGAATTCCACCACCTTTTGATCCAGTATTCATATTTTTATATTTTAAAAGTTATTAATTATTTTTATTTCAAGCTTCAATTTAGACACTACCAAATCCACAATCGTTCATGTAGTCATTCATCTTAAGTCTCCATGGATCATTAGTTTGTTTACAACTTTGATCTAGCGCTACAGAAATTTCCATAACATTATCTACACCATGTATTTGAGATTGTGAACTACCATCTTTAGTTGCTGCTATAGAATATACATCATAGTTATCAGTCAGTGTTGAATAGTTAACCGGAGGTTTTGGTAACTGAACTCTGTCGTAGTAACCAAATTGATTACCCCACCATTGTTCTTCAATTTTTCTAATTAAATACCCATCTCCAACTCCAGTTGCCCCAGCAGTTGTTGGTGCACTAGATATTGTCCATGTAGTAGTTAAACCTGCAGGAGTATTACTAACTTTTATTGCGAATAAAGCCGGATTTTCTGGCCATAATTCACCACCACTACCACCTGCAGTACCTGCTGTTGCACCAGAAAATACGTTAGTAGTACCAGTACCTGTAGTTGTTATTAACCAATCTGGTACAGTTGTTAAAGCTTGATAAGAAGTTTGAACTAGCGCACCAATTGCTGCTGCTCCTACTCCAGAAGCTATATCTGTTGAAAAGCTATAAAACTCATTAGCTCCAGCAGAATCTGTTCTGATAAAAGTAATATCTATCGATCCAGCTGCAGTTGTTGTACCAGAGTACGTTACTGTATGCGAGTGAGCAGTAGGTGCTAAATATGCTTTTTTATCCCAGTTAATTATGTCATCGCCATAAACCCAAGGACTTACAATATTTGCTGTAGCACCACCCTGAACTATTCTAATTTGCTCAGCTTGTTGTCTAATGTCACCTAATACTAATGTAGTAGGGCCACTTAAACTTGGTTTTTGCGTATCGAGAGCTCCTTGTCCTAATAATCCATTAGTATAAGTAGAACCTTCGCAATTTCCAATATAAATATGTCTTGCCATTTTTTTAAATTTTTATTTGTTATTATTCATTTTTACTCACCTCTAATTGATGAGCTTTGTATCTAGGGTCACTAATTCCCTCTAAAATACTACTTACTGTCATATCAACAATTTCTTGATGACAATGTTCTGGCAGTTCGCAGTCAATCCCCAAAGATAGTGAAATTTTCTGAGGTTTTCTTATATATGTAATTTTTACTCTGTCTATTATAAATATATCACTAGTATATAAATCAATATAGTTACTACGTATAGTAGTAAGAGGAGCAGTATATTTTGTAGTATTAAAAGGATCTTCTATAAGTTTAGATATATCATCATGTTGTACGAATTTATTTAAAGCATATTCTCTATCTCCTTTTTGTAAAACTCTAGATTCAAGTAAATTTAAATCATCATATATTACTTCTGTTGTAGAATTTATAGGATCTGCTAATGATGTAGCTGAAGGCATACGACCAATAGCTTGTGTTACTACATTAACTCCGGATACAGTGTTTGTAACTGTACTATCATAATTAAGCCATGCATGTACATTAGTATCTACCTTAACTATAAAATGTCCTGGAAAATCTAAGTGCTCATAAGTTCCCCAATACCATTCAAATCCAGAAGTCCAATTAGCAGGATCTAAAATAGCTAGTTGCAGTGCTGAATCGTCTGCTGGATAAGTATAATCATTTGAAGGTGAAAAATTTAACATAGCAACATCTCCTAATGTTGTATTAGATGTATCAGCAACCATTCTCATACGTTTAATATATGTAGTTCCGCCATCATGAAAATTATTAAAAGGTATTTTAAAATATACAAATGAAGCATTATTACTTTGTATAGAAAAACTAATTGGCTTACAATCATCATATAAAACTTCAGATCTTTGACTTACTAAATATAAATAATCAATAGGCAGTCTAAACGTATCTATCCAGATTTTAGTAGCATATTGTTCTTTATACGCTACGGCATTAGAATATTCTACAACTAAAGTTCTAAGATCATCAATTCGTTTTTGAGACTCTTCAAATCCTTTACCATATTTATTATTTTTCCCATATCTAGTATTAATAAATCTATCTTGAGTTTTATTTAATTCTATATCTATTTCTTGTGGGAGAAGCATATCAGCTTGGAGTGAATTAATTTTATCCACTCCTTGCTGTATTGCCAAATGCATAGTTGTTACATTCATATTATACTAAAGATAATTCTTTAAGTTTAGCTCTTAATATTGTTAATTTACTAGAATTCTTTTTATCTTTTAAATGTATAATAGTATCTTCTAAAGTATCTCCTAAAATTTCATCAAGAAAAACTACTTGATTTCCAATTCGTCTAATAACTCCTGCTGATACCATTTCTTCTAGTTCAGATTTTAATTCTAAATTTTTATCCGTAGCAATTTTAAAGAATTTTTTAGGATTTGCATTCTTAATTTCATATAAAGCATTTTCAATTTGCTCTAAATTCATTCTATCAGGATTTGAATTAGACATAAGTCTTAATATTCGTTTCATACCTTTTTCATTAGATGACACTTTGATAAATTCTTTATCAGCATCTTTTCTAACTTGAATATCATTATATCTAGCTTTTTCAACTCGACTTAAATCTTGAATATAGAATCTTTTATTTCCATCACTTTTCATTTCTTTTTCACTCATTGCTACATGAGGATGTTTTAATGCAAAGTTATATTTAATCCAGTCCATTATTTGTAATGGTTCTCCACTATCATCCATGCCTATTTCAAGCTCAAGGCCTGCCCATCCTACAGGAATTGTAAGATTAGTCCAGAATTCTTTTGTATGCTTAGGCCATTCTACATGGTCTGGAGTTACATCTACTTGATCTCTTAAATACTTTTTTTCGTCTTCGCCTGTAAATCCTCTTAAAGGTTGTCTATTAACGTATACACTACTAAGTTTATAAACTGCCTCTGCTCTTACCTCTTTAGGTAAATGATTTAACACTTCTTCTTGTCTTACTGTTACTTTTTTACTCATAATATAGTTCTTTTAAAGTTTTAGTTAGTGGGTGTAAAGAATAACTCCCCGTATATTTTAATTAATTAAAGAAGTGAGGAGATTGCTCTCCCCACAACCTTAATCAAAAACCAATATATATAGACGCAAATTAATGCCATTTATAAATGCACCTACTACTGTTTTTAACAAACAGAAGCAGAAGCAGTTGTAGCAGTACATGTAATATCAATTGAAGTATCAAATCTCTTAAGAGCGATACCTGCAGTTTTTAACATATGTACGCTAGCCCCGTCAACATCAGATGCTCTAGAAGAAGTTGAATCAAATCCTCTAGGTACAACTGAACCTGCTACACACCATCTCATAGACTCACGACCTTTTTTCGAGATCATTTGTAAGTTGTTTTGACCATCATAATTTGATTGATCAACAAATACCATTCTATAAGACTCTAGTGAATATCCAGTGTCAGGGTGTTTCGCACGAGCTTGAGCAACTGCTCCATGGTCAAATAATGGTAATTTTACCACATTAACCATATGTCCATCAACATGCTCATACGAATTAAAGTATCCAGTTAATCCTAATGATCTTCCAGATCCAGTAATGAATTTACTTTGATCAGCTAATTTCCAAGTGTTACCTGAAAAATGGTTTTTAAGTGCATTGTCAAATTCACGAGCACCTCCCGTACCAGTGTACAGAGTTACTTGTTTTTGAGTTGCATCAGTCATTCCGTAGAATAAATCACCAATAATATTTTTCAATTTACACTCAGTCATTGCAGAGTAAGTATCTTTATTTACAATTTGTTGTAGAAGTCCAGGCCCGATAATTACTGGTTGACCATTCTCATCTTTCATGAAAGTCATTCCGTTTTTATCATAAGTCTTTTCTCCATACCAATAATAGTTCTCACACTCTTCTTTAAAGTCAAGCATATGTAAGTACTCTTCATAATCCATCCAAAGTTTAGTAGTAGAACCTCCTTTAGTTGGTAAAGAAAATTCAGCTACAAATTCTTTAGCATTTCCAGACATGTGGTAAGATTTTCTTACAGTTGTAAGTTTATTTCTTACTAGTCCTGGAGCTTGCCAATTAGAAGCATTACCTCTAGAGAAGTCTGTTCCAACTGGTGCATACAATTGCCCCCAAAGAGCTCCTGCTGCTGCATCTGCTGCTACAAGAACTGCTGCTGGATCAGGATTAACTATTTGACATGTATATTCCCAGTCTGTACCTGATGATGCCATTTCTGGTTCTTTCATAATACGTACTTGTATTCCTGATTGGGATACTAATACATATGGGAATACAAAGTATTGATCAGGAAAAGTCAACACAAAAGTTGCTCCCCCTTGCCCTATGTTAGTTGCTACTACGCCTGAATTATCTACTACAGTCAGAGATAAAGGTCTCGTTCTCAATTTATGTGTTGCTACACGATACTCATATTCTAACCTGTCAATAGATTTAACATTTCCAACACCTTCTGTTAAAAAAGATAAAGGGAATCTTTTGTCATCTCTACCTGCTAAATGAGTTATGATTGGAGACAGTTCTGCTGGTTTAGATAACATAGCGTTTGCTAGACTGTTCATATCAGTCATCTGCGAGTCATTGTAAAATGTTTTTACAACGCTAATATTTGTTCCATTTGTTACTGCCATTTTTTATTAAAATTTTTATAGGGTACCTATTTCCCTGTTAAGGTATATCTTTAAATAGATAAATCTAAATTATCTAGATTTATATTTTTACTTTTTCTTGTTGCTTTACGAGCACTTTTAACTTTTTCTTCATTTTTAGAGATTTTATCTCTTAATGATTTTGTAGCTTTAGTTTTAGCTTTAGTATTAATAATACTTTCAATATTAAATCCTTTATACATTAAATAATCTATAGCTAATTTAACATCTATTTCTGCTTCTGAATGATCTATATCACGTTGAGTATACCCATTCTTATGTACAGGTTTAGAAAGATAATCAAAGAATTTTGACTTTTCTCTTTCAGGAACTTGTAATCCAGCAAATTCTTTAGAGTCTTTAATAGTATCAGCAACATTAGTCCAAAAATCTTGTTGTTTTTCTTGTAGTTTTTTACTTTCTTGTTGTTGTTTTTCTACTAACTGCTCTTTTCTTTTAGCTTGTACTTTACCTAAAGCATTTTTTGCTTGCTCTGCTTTAGAATGTAACTTACCAGCATCTTCATAATCTTCAAGCATTTCTTTTACAAAAGCTTTATCATGACCTTTTTGTGTAAAATAATCTGATAAAATAGCTTTTTGACTTCGTATATCATCTTGAGCAAGATCCATATTATTGTAGTCTAGCTTAGAGTCGTATACTTCCATAAAATTTTCTGAGTCTCCTCCAGCTAAAACATATTCTAAATGCTGTTTAACTAAAGGAAAAGCTTTTAAAACTTCATCAATTCGATCATCTGCCATTTTAGAAGCTACTTCTTTAGTCATATCAGCTAATCCATCTGCAGTATCTTCATACTCTTCATCAACTTCATAACCTAACTTACTTAAAACTTCTGAAACAACTGTATCAGAAACTTCTTCTTGATCTTTTTCAACTTCGTCAACTGTTTCTTCTACATCTTCCTCATGCTCTTCTTCTACTTCTTCTACTTTATCTTCAATTTCTTCAAGCTCAGGAGAAGTATCTTCTTCTACTTTTTCTTTTTCTACGGGTTTTTCTATTTCATCAATAGGTGCCGGTGCGCTTATTCCTTCGCCTGCAATTACGTCATCGAAGGTAATATCGTCTAACTGTATTTTTTCATTTGTGTCCATATATATATTATTGGTTTTAATTTACAAATTTACTAATTATATTGATATTTTTTATAAAATTTTTATTTTTTGGTTCTCTATTATTATATAACACTTACCAACAAAATTTTGCTTTAAAACCACCTTTCTTTTTCTTTTTCACAGCTTTTCTATATTCTTTCATATAT
>TARA_R110002012_G_scaffold321954_1_pt1 | contig 21022 bp, 11 predicted proteins | sample TARA_R110002012 | Tara Oceans TARA_R110002012 (sample SAMEA4396515) | marine metagenome | biome: Westerlies Biome; feature: [DCM] deep chlorophyll maximum layer (ENVO:01000326); material: water (ENVO:00002006), including particulate matter (ENVO:01000060) such as... | depth 40 m | reverse complement strand
CCAGCAATACTAGCCGCATTCCATACTACGACTCCACTGGTAATAGCCACAGACATGATAAGTCCGAGAGTTATCTTAGATACTTTGATTTGTTTTAGGTCAGTAACTTCAGTCATGTAGCATTAGATCCTTTAAATTTTTTCCATGCGCCACGGGCGTTTCTTTTTTGATGATTTTTTTCAAGAACTAATCCTCGTATATAACCATCTAAATTAGCTCCAGACAAACCTGTCTTGTAGCCACCCTTTTTTTTCTGACCCGGATCTAACATTAACTTGCTGCTGAAGCTGACCCGTCACCAAACTGCTTGGCAACAACGCTCTTAACAAGGCTAAGAACAGCAGTACCGCCTGCAATCCCAGCCGCTTTCATGCTTCCCATGTCACCAATAGTAAACACAGCTAAAAATGACTGCGCAAATGTGGCGACTACTCTCTCTAGTACGTCTTTGTTAAACATTATTTACGTTTACCTTTCTTTACCTTCTTATAAGGTACTTTCTTAGCCTTCCCTTTGGAAGAGCTAGTTGCATATTTAGGCATTAGCCGCTCCTATTCCTGTAGTTGATCCTGTTATCATAGCTCCAGCTTGACCAGTGCCGCCACCAGCAAACCTAGATACTCTTCGTTCTTTTCTTCGCTCAATTAAATCTTGTAATGTTAAAGCACTTCCACCTATACCAAATTCAGCTTCAACACCTTCAGCTTCGTATCTTAAATCTGTATTTTCATTTATATTTTCAGCAAATAATAATTCTTTATCTTTTAAATTAGTAAAAGAATTCCATAATTGTGCTTGAGATAAACCAAGATCAGCTACTTTGTTAGCCATTTCTGTATCCCAACCTGCATCTAAACCAGCAGCCATTCTACCCCAAGCGCCTACTTCAGCAGTATTTATTTTGTTTTCAAGATCAGCCCAATCTTTAGTAGGATCTAAAAATAAACTCATAGTAATTTCTTTAGCGTTTTCTTCTCCCCACCAGTCATTAAATGTGTCTCTAACTTCTTGTGGAACATCAAACAAAATGCGTTCTGCTTCAGATAATCTTTCTGTTATTTCTGTTAACCCTACTTGATTTAAAAGTAAAGAAGTTATTACATTTGCGGGAGCATAACCAGCACCGAATCTTTTAAATTCTTTTCTTACTTCTTTTTCAAATGCTATGTATTGACCGGGAGTTGGTGCGCCTTCCATCTGTCCAATAGCAGGAAATCTTGCTTTAAATTCTGGTCGTTCATACATCTCTAATAATGCACGGTCAGCAGTAAATGAAGAATCAGTTTCAAATTTGTCTAATGCCCATTTCCAAAGTTCGTTAACCATTTCAGCACTCATACCTGAAGCCTGTAACGCATTAATAAAAGAATCTCTCATTTGATTTATAACTTTAAGATCGCCACTACTATCAACAGGTGTTTTATCAACTACAGTCTTTATGCATTCTGTACCGTTCCAAATTCCACCATCAAGAACACATTTTTCAGCGTCGGTCAATGGGGTTTCATTAAGAGTTTCAACCTCTTGATTCGTCATTAAATTCAAACCGGAATAAGTGATATCAGGATTTTCAACTATTTCTGTTGCTTTAGTTTTTATTTCTTCTGCGGTTTGCCCTAAACGCTCTTCTAAATTTTTGAGTGTTACATCTGCTACGTTTGTTGGATCATATCCGCTTTGTAAAGCAATACGTTGGGCTACAACATCCCAGTCAATAGAGTCTGCCATTAGTAATCACTCCTAAACATTGATGCACTTTTTGTAATAAAATCATTAAAGAAATTTTTAGCAACAGGAGAATGCTGAAATCTTTCCATGTTAGTACGAGAATGATCTCTCATTTCAGCAGCAGTTCTAAATCGTCTATTACCATTACCATCAACAAACACATAATTGTCCATCAACCAAGGATCATTAGGTTGAATGCTCGTATCATTCCAAGCATTTGGACCAACAGCAGCCATATACTGTGGCCCTAATAAAGATTCCATAGTAATACCTTCAGCTATATAATTGTCTCTTTCTTCAGGAGTAAAAGGAAAATCGACACGGTAAAAAGCCAACTCGTTTATTCTTTGGTTAACCATTTCTTCTGTTAAACCTGATTCAGTTTTAACTTCCATAGCCCATTGACGTAACTTGCTGTCAGGAATATCCATAAACTGTTGTTTAGCTAAAGTCTTCCATTTATTTATAAGAGTAGATACAGCACCCGGACCAAAATTGTGCATTTTTTCTGGTTCTTTCCACGTACCATCTTCATTAAGCGTGTCCGCGAATACCATCTTCTCAACTATTTGACGAGCTTTATTTTCAAATATTTCTGGTGAAAGCATTTCCATGTTCTTACCAAGCCTGTAAGTAGCACCACCTTGCGTCATTATTGCATACGCATACTTGTTAAGCATCTCAGGTGTTATAGTTCCATCACGCAACAACCAACTTAAACCCATCACTTCGCTGATCGTAGCTTCTGCTATGTCGCGGTACTGTTGCATTGCTGTGTTATAAGGATTACCTTCCGGTAGCCCAGCAATACCGCCCGATAAACCACCCCAAGCCTGACCACGACCACCTGATTCGTACCAGAATTCTAAATGATGTTTAACAGAATCTTGTACATCTCTGTACCACGACTGGTTATATAAACCGTCTTGATCGTCATATAAGAATTCGTTTATAAACGTAGATTCGTTTTTAATATCTCCGTTTAAAACTTCTGCGTCGTAACGATCAACCCATTCTTGAAAGAAAGCTTCTACTACAGGATCGTCATCACCCCAATAATCCATCCACGCAAAATCACCAAACTGTTCCGCTCCCGGTATCATGCTTACACCTACAGGCGGCATAGAAATTGCTCCGTCTGGAACTTCTACGCTTGGTCCGCCCGGAGCAAAAGGATAACCGGCAACAGGATCAGGTTGTTCTGATTCTTCACCACCAAAGAATGCGCTGGCTTGTTCATACGAAGTTATGTTCTCTTCAAGAGTTGGATAAAGCTGACCAAATTGTTCCATCATATTGCCAAAGTATTGAGTCATGTCTTGTTGTTGTTCTGGCGTGTAATCAGAATTCCAAAAAATTTGAGCAATCCGTAATGCATCTACTAATTCTTGTGGTACATCTCCATCTACTGCTTCATACATATACTGAATTAATTCTTCATCAGTAAAATTAAATGTTTCTCCGTCAGCTATTGCTGGAAAAAACATATTTGTATTTAATATTTCTGCAAGGATTTCCCATCCTTCAGTATAAATTTCAGAACCAAATCCTTGTCCTTCAAGAAATGCTTGAAGTTCTTCTACAGTATTCATGGCTTCCTGCTTTCAGGATAATACATTTGCGTCATAGCTATATTTTTAAAAGTATTTGCAGTAGCTGGTTTACCCTTTGGCGGTAAAGCAAATTTAGATTTAGGTTTTCTCCATATATGAGGAAGATCAGCGGACACATGCACACCCATTTTTTGTCCCATTTCTATAGCTTTATCTATATCAGCGTCAGTTTCGTAACCAACAAGAACAGCATCACCGTTTTTAATATCTTCTATAACATCCATTGGCATAATTTCTTGAGGGTTGTGACCACCCTGACGCAATGAACCTTGTATTCCTTCTAACGCATCTGCATCATTAGCAGCAGCTAAAAGATTAGCTCCTCTTAAACCTTGGTTCATACCAAAAACTTGATTAGCAAACCCCGGACTAAGAAAATCTATAACTGGGTTACCAATCCCTGTGTAAGATTCAACTAATTTATCAACTACTTTACCTGCTATATCTGAAATCTTGTCTATATGCCTACTAATATCATCATCCAAGCCTGCCCCTTCAATAGCTTTTACACCGCCATACCCCACGCCAACACCACCAGCAATCGTTCCAATGGGTAAAATAACGTACCAACTAACCGATCTCTTATTTTGTTTTTGTTCTCCATCATTTCTATATAGTTAGCGTATTCTCGGTATGCCTTGCTTTTATTAGTAAAAGAAGAACCTTCATTTAAAAAATGTATATCTGGCAAATCAGGCAATTTACCAGCTTTAGATTGTACACCACCTGCCATTGTAGCTATTGGATCTGGCATACCTTCAGAAAAATCTTTTTGCTTTTTAACTTTTGGTCTAGGTTGAAACTCAAACCATCCTAGTTCATCGTAACCGCCGGGAGGAGCTTTAATCCCTGTTGCTCCGTCGTATGCTAATTGTTGAATCATATATTGTTGAGCTTGTCTTTCTTTTTGAACAACCCCACCAGTTTGTTTTATTCTCAAATGCGCTAACTCATGTTCATATGTAGCAAGAAACATTTTTTCCCACTCTTCTAAAGGCTGGTCAAGATAACTTGTGCCAGAAGGAGAAGAAAGTTTTGAATGAGGAGACAACCCTGCATTAACACGAGCTTCGTTAAGCACATCAAAAAATCTTTCAGGGTCACTTGATCTTCTAGCAGTTAAAAGACTGTTCTTTACATTGTGTATAAACAATTCAGATTCATACCCTAATGCTTCTATTTCACCCCAAGCATGTGATTCTAATTTTGGATCATCTAATATTTCACCTGTTGCTGACCATCTGCGTTGTGTAGGGTCAAATCCTTTTCTTCTTTCCATTAATTCTATGTGCGCTCTAGGATTTAAAACCATAGTGTCAGAATCTCTATAACGAATCATGTCATTAATTGCTTGTGCTTCTTGAAATTCTCTACTTAACATTGATGGTATATCACCCGAACGACTTGCATAACCAAAAAAACCTTCATCTGTACTATCAACAATCGTTTCAAAAGCATCAGTATCAGTATGGTCAAACTTTATAGACCCCGGTCCTTTTTCTGGAGTAGTTAATATATGACCTGTAGAAACTATGTATCCATCATCAGTAATGTCTAAGTTGTCAAAGTACTCATCTTCCCATTCCCAGTGCCTAACACGGTCAGGAGCAGCACCTTTTCTATCTCCCGGAAATCTGTAATCATCAGAAAATTTTGGTCCTTCTGGTGGGTTGCGTTGCGCCCACTGTGCCCATGCTTCTTCGTATTCTTCAAAAGAAGGATACATTCGATCAGAAGGCACAGGTTCAGGATCTCCGATTGTCGGTGATAAATCTTCATCAACTGGTGTATTAGTTTCTATTCTTTTTTGAATATTTTCTAAATCAGGATGCCCTTCTAAACGTAATGCTCTTTCTTCAGGGCTTAATAAATGATCCCATTCAGCAGGGTATTCTCCAAATTCTGACACTCTATCTGCTGGTCCCATTATATCTTGACCGTCAGCTTCAGGACTAAAACGATTAGGATTAGTAGAAGAAGGCTGATCCATTCTTTCTGCCCAACTTATTGCTTCATTTAAACTCGGTTCACGGCCATGATATTCAACAAAATCTTCGTGAAACTTTCTAAAAGCATTTGAATTTGGATCTAAATTAACAACACCAGAAGGATGCGCTTGCATGTTTATTCGATTAGATAAAGAATGCACATCAGCAAGTTTAATTCCTTCTTCTATACCAGCATCGTTACCTCTTTTAAATCCGTTGCTAAGTTTTTGAAATGCTTTACCAAAAGCATGTTGACCTATTGGGCCGACAAGAGCACCGATACCAAGTTCAATAGCCCACTCTGTTGCACTGTTAGCCATTAAACCTGACAAACCTTGCCGTTGAAAAATTCCTTCGTGTGGCATAGGAACACTAGCTTCGTCTTGTCTATATGGAGAAACACCCATTCCTCTACGCCAATCAGCCATCTCTTCAAATTCAGCAGACGGACGTAACTTAACTCCCGGTCGTCTAGGGTCACCACCAGCCGCTACAACTTCTTGTGTATTAGGTCCAAGAAACGTACCTTGTCTATCTGTCATTATATTTTCAGCACGGTAAGTCCAAGGATCACCCTCATTATAGAACTGGTTATCAATATCCCATGCGTACATGATTTCTTCTTCACTAGCGCCAAGCTGTTCTAACATTTGGAGAACACCATCATAAGTTATGTCAAGGAAATTTAATACTTGATTAGCTTTAACTCTAAACTCATTAGATTCAACAGGATGTTGAAAGGTGTGTTTATCTAATTCTCCCATCATGCCTCCAGCAAACACACCGGGATCAGAAGTAACAGTATTACCTAACGATCTTTGATTAATCATAGGCTCACCCATTTCAGCAACAGCCGTATGAGTAGCTTTAAGTAATTCTAAATACCATTCAACTAAGAAAACATCTTCTACGCCTTTAAATTTTTCTGTAATTGTTCCCATTACCTGTTCCTCATTGGACTAAAGCTAGTAAAACCACGACGATCTTGCATAGCATCCGTTAACGCTCTCAAAGCAGGCCCTCTACCAACTAGATCATTAGCCATAGTTAACCTGTCTGTTAAATCTTTTTGCAACTCTGATTGTTCAGGGTCAGGAGCTAACACACTTTGAGAATAAATATCTTCTGCCATTTGTTCATAATCAAAAGCTGTGTACTCAAAGTCTTGACTTATTCTTGCACCTGCTGTGTGACCAAAAGTTGTTAAAGCTTGAGTAATGTCCATCTGTTGTCCTTCAGGTGTTTCTAAAAGATCAAGCATGTAACTTGACACAATGTCTTTAGCTACAGCATTAGTATCTCTTGGTTGTACCGCAGTTCCAGTATCATCAAAGTTAGTTCCATACATAGGTTGACCAAACTCTTCAATGTATGTACCAGTATCATCAAGTTGAGTTTGTAACGTTATAAGTTCTTCGTTACTTAAAGCACCTGATCGTTTTGCGTAACGAAAATAATCTATATCAGAATCATTAGCACCTAAATAAATGTTATTAGCCCAGTTGTCATCCTGATAAAAATTACGAAGAACTAAATCAGCAAGCTGTAACTTTTGAGGATCGCCACCTCCACCAAATGCACCTTCAAGCATCTCTTCATCTGCGCTACCTATCATTTCTTTAAGCTGGTTTCTAACACTAGCTTTGCCTGCATCATTAAATGTTGATCCATTTAATGTAGCTAACTGCTCTAAAGTGCCAACAACATTTTCTATCAAACCTGCTTGCTGTCCTGCAACACTTGCTTTACGAGCAGGAAGAGCATCTAACTTTCGTGCCATAGCCCTATCCATAACACTTCTTACATATGCTGAACCATCAGGAGAAAGTTCCACATTCGGATCGTTAGCTATTCTTAAACCTTCATTAACTTGATCTGTTTGCAACATTTGTAAAGCATCAATAGTTGTATCAGCTTTATTTTCCATATTAATTATGTCCAGTTTTCCCCACTCATCTGGAACATTCATGTACCCGTAAGCATAAAGTTCTTGTTGAATCCGTTCAACTATAGGAGAATAACCTGCACCGTTTCTTGTTTTCTCATACAAGTCTTGCATGTAAAACCATGCGTCTTGTGGACCTATCAAACCTCCTGAAAAAAGATCTTTAAGACTTTGTACGTCACCGTATGGTGTCCCATCAAAAGAAGTTATCCACGCCATCTCTGGTTGTAATGCATCTCCGTCTGTTATTTGTTCTCCAACAGCCGCAAGGTTAGGTCCAAACAACACTGATCTATTATTAGCCGCTAGTTTATTAATTTCTTGTCTAAGAACAGGAGCAAACCTTTGACTTATAAGCCACTGTAAAGCATTGTTTCCTAATACTGTATTAAGATTAGCTATGTTAGCTTCGTCACTTCCAACATCACTAAAGACTCTAATAATGTTTGCTGCTAATTCAGGATCAACAGCTAAAGGATCTTTTGCATCACTTTCCCAATTATAATCTTCACCGGCGTAACTTCTATTTGACATTTCTGTTATGCCTGTTTGAAGTTGTTGTCTTAAACTTTCAACAAGTTCTTTATTGTGCATCCAGTTATCTTTAAAGAAATCAAAAACTCTGTTCTGCGCTTCGGTAGAACGAAGATCCATAAGTTGTGATAATGGATTACCTCTTGCATCCATCATTTGAGTACCACCTAAAGTAATACTCTCTCCTAAAGGTTGCCCTTCACGCGAAATACTAGCTACACCATTACTTATAAGCCAATTAATATATTTTTGAAAAGCACTTTCTTTACTAGAGTTTTCAAAAACAATCTCTTTTAATATAGCATTACCACCAAGTGTGGTTAAATCTGTAGGAGTGTCTTGTAAATCAAATTCAGGATAAGTTTCTCTTGCTATTTGATCTGAAGAAAGTGACGCATCTTCACGAGCGTCTTGCTCTGATGGAAGATTATATCCAAGATTTTCTAATAGGTCAGTTACCCAATCAGCCATTAAAACATTGCTCCCACATCAACTGAAACATTTCCTGCCTCATACTTAGCCAACCAACTCTCTCCGATTAAAGGTACGAATACACTATAGAATAACTCATTTAACCAAGGTTTGTTACGGGTAAACGATTCTAATACTTTTAAGTATTGCATTTTAACAGCATCTCTTTTACCTTGAGCATCAGGGGTGCTTAACCCTTGCAAAGAATCGATCTTATCTGCATACCCAACAATGGTAGCTATAGCATTTAACACATCTTCTTTATGTAAACCATCAGGTACAAGATGCGGAGATTCCAAAAGAATTCTAAACTCTCTTAAAGTTTCTGCTCTTCGATCTCTAGAAGTTCCAGTAGATATTACATGATTAAATACTGGGTGTTGTTCTTTAAAAGTGCCCATAAAAGCATCAAAGTTTTTATCTAATTCTTCTGTTGAAACACCAGCATTAATGTACTGATTCTTTTGTTTTAGATACGTTGTTCTTCTTTTACTGTAACTAGAATACGAAACATTAAAGTAAAGCTGTTGTAAGAATTCTTCAGGGCTTTGCAAAGTACGAAGCCCCATATTAATTTGCCTTTGTTTAGCTTCTGCTACATACTCATCATCATCTGCATCAAATTTTCTTGGCATAAAATAAGCACTAGTCATTTTAAATGTTTCAGCAAATTCACCGTTATTAACTAACCAAACATTTGCGTCTTGTGTAGTTTCTAAAACAGCAAACGGAATCTTTTCATAAGCTCCTTCTCGGAAAGGAGAGTATTCCATAGCGTTAAACTCTTCACCTGTTCTAGCCTCAATGTTATTAACCCACGTAGGGTACGCTTCCTCGTAAGGCATGCCAAGCTCAAGCAACTCGTGGAACTCTGTGTTCCATTCCCAGTTTTCATCTAAAGTAAGATCAGCCAAATACCCTGTGCCTGTTCCAAAGAACCATGTCATAGCCTGAAGCAACTGGTACTGTTTTGCCATAGCATCAACTTTTTCTAAGAATGCTTCTTGAAACAACTCTGGGTTAGAAGCCGAAGCTATCTCAGCTTCAGTAGGAATCTGATCGTTAAGAGCTAAAAACTTTAGTACATCTATCTTAGCTTTGTTACGTGCTTCCCCTTGAGGTCCATCAATGCCAGCTAATCCAAGTGTTCTAGTTAAAAGAGCAGGAGCAACAGAAGACCATGTGACTCTCCACAAATCTTCAACTCTGTTAGCATCGGTAGCGCTACCACCAAAACGTCCACCTACAAGATGATGTTCAAATATTTTTTTCAATTCAGGATCACGACCTGAAAGATAATTAATCGGTGCAGCAAGCAAAGGACCAAACCCCATACGCCCCATTGTTTCAATATCGTAACCCGGAATGATTCTAATGTTTGTAGCTAATCCCATTGTTGGTCGGACAACAGAACCTAACTCGCCACCAAAAACACTGTTAACAATCGGAGTTTTGTCAGCTATAGAAAGCATTGCGTGTGTAGCAATTTCACTTCCCGGAATTACAAGTTTCTTTTCTCCGAACTGATCTTCTTGAACAAGACCACTGTATACACCAGCGTTCATAGTTAAGTGCAAGTTGCGTAACATGAGTGGGTTATGGTTTATGCTTCGTGCAACACGGCGCAGGAAGTTATCTTCAGCAAACCAGAACGGAATCATTGTCCCTACCATCTGCTGAAACTGTGATCGTATACGATGATCGTCAATGTAAGCGCCCGTTAAAGTCATTGCCCGTCTTGTGGCTACATCTCTGTGTGTTTCAAATACACGCTTTTTGTGTGTCATAAAAGTAAAGAACTGATCTTGTACATTTTGTACAGTTCTACTACCAGTCATGCCGTCTAATTTAATCCTAGCTGTTTGTTGAACCATGATGTTTTCACCGGCAGCATTTTTTTGAATAATACCTTTTACTTTTTTAGGAACTAACTCTATGTGTTCTTTTTCCATTAATCTAAGAACTCGTGTCCAAGCACCTTCAGCCTTTGAACTTTCTATAGCCTCTATAAGAGCTATACGATCTCTGCTTTCTAGCGCTTCTGCAATAGCTGAAGCTGGGCTATCAGGGTCAGCTTGAGCAAACTGCCAGTCACCTTTTACAAAATCATCAAGATCAGTATTTACAAGTTGATCGAAATCATCAAATGTTCCACCTAATTCTTGATGAAGGAAAACATCATGTGGTGCTTTTTGAGTTGTGTATCGTCCAATTTTTTCAAGAAGTTCAGGTTCACCAGCTTTGCTTACATCTATATAAACTTCTCCTTTATCATAAGTTCGTTTACCTTCAGGGTATTTCATGTACCCACCTTGAGGGTGAGTCGCGTCTGCTATCCATTCACCCGGAACAAGATTTTCATCCATGATGTCTATAAGTGGTCTATCAAAGTTTCGTACAACACCATTAGTCTGATCGAAACCTAACATTAAGTAATGGTGGAACAATGGTTCTCTAACCATCGCACCAATCAAAGGATTAACAACACCGTCAAACCAGTTACGAAGAACACTGTTCCACGCTTTTTCTATAGAACCTCCGGCTTCGTCTGTTACAGGAACCCAACCTAAAATATCTTTAGGGGCTTTCTCCCACCATCTACCGTCATTAGCTGAACGTAATATGTTTTCAGAACTTATATCTTCTTTTTGTAAAACTTCACGTATCCACGGATGGAAGAACTCTTCTTTGCCTGCGCCTTTACGTGGAGCGCTTGACAAAAGATCTATCAATTCCATTTTTACTAACATGGCGTGTTGTTCAGCGGCGGCTCGTATACCGTTTACTGGCACTCTTTGTTCTTCTACTAGCTCGGCATTAGCGAACCAGTCTTTAGCATCAGGATGAACTTCTGTTCCTTCTTCAAGAAGAATAAACCTACCGGATTTATCTTTATAAATTCTTACAGTGCCAACATTAGCGTGACCATCAATAATTGTTATGGGACTTAATCCGTTTGCTGGAGTAAGAAGATGAGCGCCTCCTACTCCAATCATAGTTTCGTTAGCTAAACCATTAGGACCAAATTCTTTAGCGCCGATAACACCTCTACCTTCTGCACCAATAACTCTTTTAGGATTGTTAGGATCTGTAATAGCTATACCTTCAAAACCGTAGAAGTCATTCCAATAACCACCAGATAAATCTTGAGCTAGCGTGTCGTATCGTGTAGAACTTACAGCACTGTTACGCATGACTTGTGTGGAAAACTCTGGGCGGCTATCAACTGACAATCCTCTTTTATTGAAAAGAGATTCAGAGTTAACATGCAACTGTCCTATTTTTCCAGTGCTAGCTAAATCTTCTATATTTATTGAAGGACTAAGAAGATCCATTATGGTTTCTGTTATAGCAGTAGCTACTCTGTCATCAGCACTACCTACTATCACGGGAAAATGTTTTCCTGTTTCTGTCCATTCTTCTATCAAAGCAATTTGAGATGCTGTTGAAAGCCCTACAGAAGATCCTGCTCCTCGCATACTTCCCGGTTGTAACATACGCGCAGCTTTAGTTGCTTCAGCAGGATCTATACCTAGATTAGCTAAACGCACTGTGAGGTTATCTATAAAATCGTTAAGGAATTGAGAGCCAGCTACACCGCTAACATCAATAGCTTGTGCATAGGCAGGAGCAAGTTCAACAGGAATCATAGGCATATACAAGCGTGTCATTCCCGGAGGAAGAGGCATGTCTACTTTTCCTGTAGCTGTTTGTCCTGCCGCTCCACGATATGAAGACATAATAAACTGGTTGCCTTCTGGTGTACCAACTAAATAATTAATGTACGCTTTGTTTGCTCGTTCAATAATGTCATCAAAATTATCTGACAGTTTGTTTACATCCTGACCGCCAAGCAGAAATGAAATTATGTTCCAATCTGCTCCGACTTCAACGCCTTCTATAGTCGGATTTAATAATGCTTCCCATATCCATTGCTGTTCACCCGGAGTTGAAGCAATAAAAGCGTCAACAGCTTCTACCCATTGAATGTCACCTTGTTGTCCTACCGAATCTAACGCATTGTTTAATATGCTTGTGTCTTGTCTTCGTATCGCAGTTAAGACAATGGCTTCAGGGTTAGCTCCAACTAACCCTTCTAAATTAGGATCTGCTTTAAGAAGTTCTTCTGCTACAGGGCGAAGATTTTCTCTTGTTTTAACAGGCACATGGTGTAATACTTCTTCTAAGAATTTAACAGATGCTTTATCGCCTTGAATAATGTTAAGTCTTTGTGCAACTGCGATTGATTTATCTAACCCGTGCACAGAGTTAGGTTCAACTGTGCTTACGTATTTAAGTTGCACATTTTGAGGATCAATACCTAATTTAAGTAAATGATTTATTGGTTCCCCTGCACCTGTCTGTCGTAAAGCTGCATCTAAATTATTTTTTTCGTAGTTAAGATAATTGTCATACCCACCGAGAACGTCTTTCATTGTTGCGTCAAGCATTGTTGGATGCGTGTATGCCATCCAAATACTTTCAACTCTTCTGTCGTGGTCTTTATCTATTCTTCTACCGATACGTTCAGCTAACTTGTGTCGTGAAGGTAGACCCGGAATTGCCGAGTACCATCTGTCTGTCAATAAAGCAAACTCGTTAGCTTTCTTGTTTGCAAATTCAAATAGTCGTTTAGATGTTCCTCCAATAAATCTTTTCTCAACTCTTGCTTCGACTGCTTCTCGTATACCTAAAAAAATCTCTTCTTTACGTGCTTCGCTTAAAAATTTCCACTTTAATGGGTTTTTATTAATTGATTCTTTAATTGCTTTAGTAGTAATGGCGTAATCCCCGACTCCCGCCATTTCATTAAATGATCTCCATAACCTAGACAAAGGCCGCCAGAACAATGGCGCTCTTACTTCATCAGCTACAAGTGTCCCCCCTACACGCACACCATCTATAAGTTCGCCACCTATTTTGTCGTCACCTTTCATCATTACACGCCGACCGTATTCATCCCATACTGGGTGCATGTCTACAGCTTTACGTGCAAGTTTTGATTTGACATAGTTAGTCGGGCCTTCACGCCACCACCATGTTGCAAGCTCTTCGCCACCGTTACGAGCAACGTAACCTAAACGCAATAGAACCGCTGGCCTCCATGTGCGAGCAAGGAACTTGTCGATAGTCGGAAGATGTAATCCCCAACCCATTCTTCTGTAAGCCGCCATGTATCTAGTAACAGCCGCTAACTCTCTATAGTCAGGTATTACATTCGATTTAGAAAACTGAGCTAAGTGTTCTTGCCCCGGAAATACAGCGTTTCTTACGCCAAGGCCATGTAGTCCTACCATGTCGTCAGCTATTTGACCGTACCTTTGACTTCCGTGTCTAATAAATCTATCAATGTATTTAGTTACGTCTGCTCCACCCATAAGTAAAGCGCCGGATCTTCCAAGGAAATCTAAATAAAATTCTGTTGTTACTCTCCATCTGTGAGCTTCACTACCCAGCATGTAATCCGTTAAGAACTTGTCGATCTGCGCTCGTGGCATGTCAGCCATGATTCCCATATCAACTAATGCTTGGAATTCTTTTACGCCAAGAGCAGGGTCAGTTAAATCAAGATGCTTTGCTTTGGGAACATACGTTGTTAGTTTCTCAGCAAATTTTGCTGGATGGTATGCCAACGTGTAAGCAGATGATTTTGCTATGATTCCTGTTCTTGCCCACCAATCAAGCTCACCGTTTTGACTACCAGCAGGATGTATCTGCCCATTAAAGTAATTTTCTTCAAGTCTTCTTCTGGCTGTATTGAAAACAGTTTTTGTTCTACCGAAAAGATCTATCGGTTTTTGAATCATAGTAAGTTCACCGTCAACTTCTTTAAACATCCAACCGTTAGATTCGTAGTATTGAAGAAGGTCAGACATTTCGCTGTCTTGTAAAACTCTAATAGGAGCGTCAGCTTGGGCTAGTTCTCTGGCTTTTTCTATCTTATTAAAATCAGTTTCACTTAAACCAAGTTCAGTGTATGTGAAAGGCAAGTCTGCTTCAGCGCTAACTCTTGTATCATCAAGAAGTCTCATCAACCCTGCTTCATCAATTTCTGAAGCTAAAGTAATGTCACCTTTTTGTATACCATCCCATATCTGCCGGTGAATGTAATTAGTTTGTTTAACAAGAAAGTTAGCTGTCATACGAGCTAGATCAGCTTTCATCTCAGCACCCGGATTGTAGAAGTCTTGTAAGTTTCTAACCCACTGTTTTGTTTCAACCCATTTTTCGCCAAACCTGCCCATAGAAGGAATCCACATAGCTTCGGGATCTACTTTACCTAACCCAGAAGCAAGCCCTTGCCAACCAGTAGTGCTTTCTAAAAAGTCCCAATACCCTTCGTGAGTGTCAAGCGCAGGAAAAGATCTAGATGTTATTGTTTTGAAATCCATTAAGTTATCAGCGTCGTCTAACGAATTCCAAATAACCCACTCGCCGTCAACAGGCATAATCTTTTTACCGGCTTCATCAAGAGGCAAACTATGGAATCCTCTTATGTTTGCTTCGCTTATTACCTCTCCTGTGAAATCATCAACAACTTCCCAATACCCATCTTTATTAATTTTTGCTTGATCGACTACAAGATTCATTTGTCTACGAACCCTGTGATGTAACAACATGCTTTCCATAATTGGTGACAATCCGGGAAGATCCCTAACAAGTTGAGCTATTGGTTCTTTTAAAGTAAGTTCCCCTGCTTCTATTGCGGCATCTCTAGCCACATCCCATTCAGGTCCAAGTGCCAATCCCAGTTTTGTTCTAAGCAACTCATGTTTATTTAATTCACCAAATGCATCTGTAACACGATCAATAAATCTGTTATGCGCACGAGCGCGTGATCTTAATACAAACGGATGTGTACCTACTCTAACTGCGGCAGCTTGCCACAAATCACGCAACGGATTAGTAGGAGAAAACCCTGCTATTTCTACAGCGTCACGAGATTTCTTTGGTTGCATAATCCATTCAGCTATCTCATCTACCGGATCAGACACTTCGCCAGTAACAGGATTAGTAATCTTAAACTCTTTAAACATTTCTCCAGAGCTTAAAGAACCACCTGCAATTCTTTCTTCTGCTCGTACTGTCATAGCTATACGACGTTCAAGATCTATTAAACGGTTCGTGTATTGACCGCCCCTAATACCAGATTTGATAGCTTTAAAGATTTTTACATAAGCGCCACCAGCCCACGTAGTAGGGTCAAGAAGAATTTCTGAACCTAAAGCACCAACAGTTCCAATAACTTTCCCGCCAAAACTATTCGGTGAAACATCGTAAGGAGATACATGATTAAAACCTCTAATAGAAGCATCAAACATTGTTAGCTGACCTGACTCTAAAACTTTTATAGCATCAAGAGTTTCTTGAGTATCTAAAGTTTCCTGCCATTGCCTAAACCTTTGACCAGCTACTTGCTCGTCACCTGTTAAAGCAACAAACTTATCAAACACTCCTTGTTGCCCATCAGCTAAATACGAGCGTAAAAGATCAACCTGTGCTTTACCTACAAGATCTATAGCTTGATCTAATGTGCCGTGATAATACGAATCGTTTTCTCGTTTACTTTCATTCCAAGCACCTCTCCAATCAGCAGGATTAACCATATGCCAATTATCAAAAGGGCTTCCACCACCATATTTTTGAGTTAAATAAGCACCTGTTCTACCAAGTCTCGTAGCAAAACGAGATGATTTCATTACCATCTCCCAAGTAGCACTTGCGATTGTACCACCTACAAAACCAACAGCACGTATAGGAGCCATACCCCAAGCAACAGCTTTACCAAAATGCTCTTCAGGTAATAATGGGATATCCCATGTCAACATTCTTTTCCACAAAGCATCACGTTCACCGTTAGGTAACTCATACCCTGCGCCTAAAAGAAGTTGCTGTGTTTGAGCAGGTAAAATATTAAACTCGCCTTCTTGCATCTGCTTAGGCATAGCTTCAAATCTTTCTTTCATTTGATTAAAAGAAGCTTGATCTCGCGCACCAAGAAATTCATCTAACATATCGTTATCTGATTTAGCGCTACCAGCTAACGAAACTAAACTTTCAGGTGAGCTTTCTAAATACTCACCTGCTCCTGCTCTAAGCAACAGTTGCATGCGACGGCCATACCATTCATCAGCAAAAGATGTATTAGAGTGTAATCTTCCTGTGGCTTTTCTATTGCCTGACCGTTCAGCCATTAGCTAATTGTGATGCGGCTTCACTTAATATTGGATCACCTGTAGCCGCTGCCCAAGTACTTAACAACTCGGCTGATTCTTGTTTAGGTGTAACAGCATTTTCAATAGAAGGAGGTTTATTTGCCCATCCCTGACCGGGAGCATTAAGCGGAGTTATGTTTGGTGTAAATGCTTGAGCTTGGTCAATAGGTAAAGGACGATTCATTACTTGTGGTGATGAAGGTCGAGTATTAGAAATTACAGGAGGTGCCGCTCCTCCTAAATCTGGAGCCATTTGACCTTTAGGTAATGGTATACCCCCCATATTAGGATTCATACTATCTGCTGTAGCTTGAACAGTGCCATAATCGCCACCATGTTCTAAACCTACATTTTGTTTTTTTCTTGGCATCAGATACCTGCCTGTAATGCACCTACTAATTGAGCAGCGGCTTCAGGAGAAAACTCTTGCGGTGCAGACGCACCTTCAGGAGCCATACCTTCTGGACCAGCCGCTAAACCTTGTGCTTGTTCAGGTGCCATAGCCATGCCTTCTTCAGGTGAAGGAGCTATAGCAGCTTGCTCTTGACGAATCTCATTATCGGCTTTTTCGATAGCCTCAAAAATATCAAGACCCTTCTTCCGATGTTTCTCAATCTTAGAAACGTACACGACAGGCAACTGACCGGACAATGCTTGTTGCTGGATAGCGGCCATGACTGCCTCTTCAAGTTGTTCTTCATCTACTCTACGTCCTTCAGCTTCAGCATCCTCAATAAATGGATGTTTAGTACGGAATGTACGTAAGCTTATTCCTTTCATTGAAAGCAACTGACCTAATTGTATTGTAGTGCCTTGGATATCTGCGCCGGGAATTGAATACGAAACAACATTATCGTGTGTTTCAAAGTGTTCGTTTGGAGTAAATTCTACTTGTCCAAAATCTCCAGCATAGCCAGTAAACATAGAAAACTGTTTGTTGCCAAAGTAGCCTTCATAGGTAGCAAATATACATTCGTTTAGATGAGGAAGATGAGCCTCCATAATCTCTTGCATCTCTTGGATACGTGGATCAAGCGCTGCGCCCATAAGGGAATCAATTCCTCTTCCGGTACGTAACGCTCCGTAGGTTTCTCCACCAATCTGGGGGACGGTTCCTGTTGAAATACGAGCATTTCTTTCCAATCGGTCGATTGCAATGTTTGTGCTCGGATCAGGAGTTGATCTTAATTCGCCAATAGCTTCAGCATCGAGAAGTACGTTTACTTCCCCTTCACGACCGTCCTTCCATTCACCTCCGACGATCATGGGCACCTGACCCGATCGTCCTATTATATACCTATCAGGGAAAATAGCTTTTTCTTGCGCCATTATTTCTAATGCCATCATTTTTGACATAAGATCTACGATTCCAACTACGTTAGAAACAGAAGAAGCAATCTTGTCTAATGAAACTCGACCCGGAGTTATAACACATGGCATGCCAGATTTGTTAGGCGCACGAGATAACTCTATTTGAGTGCTGTGATATGCGTATGTTTGATTATGATGGTTATACCTTGGTCCCATAATACCAATTACAATGTGTTCACTGTCTACCCATTCGCATACATCCCACAATTCTTGACGAGCATTCTCATCTCTATTAACTGGCCCACCATTTTCTGCTCTAGCAGCAGGATAATGTGCTCGTAACCAATCACCTGATTTGCCGTAAATAAACCCACAGTTACGTGGCGCTTCTACATCTTCATATGCTTTAGGTTCTGGATACACACCAAGAGGATCTCGAATATCAATACGTGGTATACCTTTTTCAAAATCAGGTGTAACTACTATACAAGATGTAGCGTATCCAGCTAGATGTCTGTACGCTCTACGCATTTTAAGTTTGTATTTAGATGAATACCATGTAGCAGCAAGTGCGCGTCTACGTATATCAGCGTATTCACGAGATCGAACTCCACGTTCTTTAGATTGATCTATAGCAGGGCATCCAATAAAAGGCATTACAGAAGAAGCCCTTTGAGCTATTGCATCAATATTTTCTGCTATAAGAGCAGGGGTAAGAGGTGGTAAAACAGGTTCGTTTTCCATAGAAGGAAGCGGAATAACGTATTCTCCATTATATCTTTCTTTAACTTGCAACATACGTTCAAGCAAAGGACCTTGGCTATCTTGTCTTTGCCGTATAATCCCTACTATTTCATCAAACGTATACATTAAAAAACCCTACTATTAGATACACTTGACTTCCACGGTAGTCCTTTAAAGCTGAATTGTGAAGAGTCCACACTATATGATTGTTTCCTTTGTCTCCAGAGTATCCAAATGAACCATAATGCCATTACTTGATCCTGTCTTAGCTTAGTACCACGTTTTAATGGCCGCCATGCTTTTAACTGTCTTATTAACTCATCAGCTTGATGGCGAGTAGACGGATCATCTGCATAAGGAATGTCTATCTCACCTCTCATAAACGATAAAGCCATAGAAGGAACACCAATAGTTTCATCATACTTGTTTACACCAGTTAAATGCTCCCTAACACGAAAGCCATACCGTTCAGTCATCTCTACTAAACGCTCGTCACGCGACAATCCTTTCTGAAATACCATAGCTTCAATTACAACATCCGATACAGTTGCACCATTCTGCCCACATCTAAGTATTGCTTCTTCAACAATGCCGAGTATCTGCTCATTACGAGTCAAACCTACATCTTCTCTAACAAAAAGAATCTTTAACTTATCCTCATGTGGAGTAGCCGCTATTACACAGTTGTTAGAACCCAACGCAGGATCTAACCCAATGTAAACAGTGCAGTCTTTTGGTGGGTGATGATTCACTGAACGTAAAGGATTTAAACATTTTTGTATAGATTCTTCATCGAACGTTGCTTCAGCAGAAGAACTTGGTTGCTGCATATAGTTACGCGACCATGCTTCTTCACCAACCTTACGTCTAATCCTGTCAAGCGCTTCCATAGAAAACATTTCAGGCCACAACGGTTCAGGCTCACCCTCATCGTTAGTTATTATTGCAGGGAATCTAATCACAGAAAGAATATCTGGATCTATCTCATTCATTACACGTTCATAAAAATCGCCTTCACCCACACGAGTACCATTAATACTTGTACGTCCGTTCTCACCCGGACGGGTTAACCAGTCCTGACGAAAAATCTCGAACATTTGTTCGGTTAGATTTAACGACACGCGAGATTGAATGTCATCAATGTGTAAATGATCGGTACGTGTACCAGCAATCTTTGATCGCCACCCTAAAGAAACCATAGAATAATCACGCTCATCGTGACTAGCTTTCTTAAATACGTTAAAATAATCAGCACCCCACGATTGAGCAGTTTTACGACCACTCTGGTTTTGAGGTACGAAAGGTCCATATTTAGCTACATATTTAGGGAAAGGCCCATGAGGTTCCATCCGAGTACGTATACGCCCAAGAATTTTTCGAGCCATGTCTTGTCCCTCAGATCCGACGGTGATCCTGAATTCGGGATTTGTCGCCAGTTTGTAGCAGAAATAGTCCTCGGCAAGCGTAGTTTTGCCGTGTTCTGGAGGCCAGAGAATCAGGGTAATGTTTCCGGGTGGTGTGTTTTCATACGCTTCGATGGCTTTGATATGGAACCAAGGGGACATGTGCCCGAAATAGTGACTTCTGAAACTTTGAAAAGTGCCGTCCCACTTCTCTATGCCGCCGTCAGCGAGCGCTTTAGCTCTGATAGCGTCCGCTTTCTCAGCGAAGTCAGGTATACGTTGTCTCCACTTATCGTAAGCGGATCGAGTGACACCAGCGATAGCGCACGCCTTAGAGATAGTTCCATGCTCCGCGAGTCCTTCAAGGAACAATTCACGAGTCTTCTGTCCCCTGACTTTGCTGACGTTGCCGCCATGCTGTTCATGCGTAGTGTTAGTCATGGCCCCCCTTGGGTCAATCAAAAACGGAATGGGCTACCTCTAACTCAACAATTTCGGCGGCTATAACACCTTCCGTCCCTGCAAATTTAACTGTATGCATACCTGTTTCAGCTAATGTCAAATCAACATAGTAAATACCTGTTGTACTTTTAGTAGCTGTAGGAGTTGCATCAGTACCACCTGACGGTTTACGCCAAGTGACAGTAACATCATCAGCATTATCTGTTGGATCAGCAGCTACACCATTACTTGTAAAAGTAGCAGTTACTCGTACTTGATCTCCTTTATCGTATGTGGGCATATTTCTCCTACGTTTGACTTACTTCTAAAGTAACGTCATGATAGTTCGTTACTGCAATAGTAACATCATGATAAAGCGAAGGCACTAAACTCACCGCAGGTTTCGGATATTTGACTAGAATAGTAGGACTAATCGAAACAGCAGAATTTACAGAAGAGGCAATAACAGCTTTATGAAGAATAGCCGGAGCAGTCCAAGAAGCGACAGTAGTGAAATTAGAAGCTATAGGCGCTTCTACAATTATAGTAGCCGCTATAGAAGCCGCACTCGATGGGGCACTAGCAACAAAAGCTTTTTCGATTATCGCAACAACAGTAGAGCCGGTAG
>TARA_R110002012_G_scaffold8145_2_pt1 | contig 21029 bp, 18 predicted proteins | sample TARA_R110002012 | Tara Oceans TARA_R110002012 (sample SAMEA4396515) | marine metagenome | biome: Westerlies Biome; feature: [DCM] deep chlorophyll maximum layer (ENVO:01000326); material: water (ENVO:00002006), including particulate matter (ENVO:01000060) such as... | depth 40 m | reverse complement strand
TCACTATACCTGAAACCTCATTTTGGTTTAGCTCAAGTGAGACAGAGTTAGAGCCAGGCGACACCATCGTGGTACCTCGTGATGTCACCAACTACGAGCGTTTAGGCTTATGGCAAACCATTACCCAAATAGCCTATCAGTCAGCGATTGCGTTGATAGCAATTGGCAATCTGTAATTCGTTAAAAGAGAAATTTGAGTAATAGAAATGACTGATACGAAAAATAACACGCCAGATAAAGATAAGGTTCAATACGTAGCGATATCGCCTGACATGTTTCAGGCGCAAAACAGCGACGATGAAATAGATTTACGAGAGCTATGGAATGTGATCTGGCGGGGTAAATGGATCATTATCGTAGTCACCGCGATCTTCGCAGTTGCCTCTGTGTTTTACGCTTTAAGCCTACCAAATATATATAAGTCAGAAGCTCTACTTGCCCCTGCGGATTCCGATCAGCAAGGCGGGCTTTCAGGGCTTTCAGGTCAACTAGGGGGGTTAGCATCTCTTGCGGGCGTAAATCTAGGTGGTGGTAAAACAGACAAAACTGCACTTGCTATCGAGATACTGAAATCCCGTCAGTTCTTCGCAGGGTTTGTTGAAAAACACAATATTCTTCCTGATTTGATGGCAGTAGAGAGTTGGGATGGGGGGAGTAATAAAATTCACTACAATGAAGCTATATATTCATCTAATACAGGCAAGTGGTTGAGAGATGTGGCTCCTTTTCGAAAAGTAATACCGTCAACTCAAGAAGCTAAACAAATTTTTGATTCATTGATTGGTTTAGAGAATAGTCCTGAGACTGGGATGGTTACTATTAGTATAGAGCATCAGTCGCCATATATTGCAAAGTTGTGGGTAGATTGGTTAGTAGAAGATATAAATACAGAAATGAAGGTACGAGATAAAGAAGAAGCTGAAAATAGTATTAAATATCTCCAATCTCAGATAGCGCATACTAATATTGTTGAACAAAAAACGTTGCTCTATCAATTAATTGAAGAACAAGCGAAAACTTTGATGTTTGCAGAAGTTCGGGATGAGTACGTATTTAAAACAATTGATCCAGCATTAGTGCCAGAACTAAAGTTTAAACCTAAAAGAGCATTGATTGTTGTTTTAGGAGTGATGCTAGGTGGAATATTGGCAATACTGATTGTTTTGGTGCGTTATTTTGTAACGAAGAATAAAAAACTTTAGAGTGGAATTAGTCTAGTTACTGATTGTGCAAAGCTGTCTTTACCTAAAAAAATAGTTAAAAGAAGTAAATAAATGACAAAAATACGAGTACTTACCGTTTTCGGTACCCGCCCCGAAGCTATTAAAATGGCGCCATTAGTTCATGCGTTAGCTGCAGATGAAAGGTTTGAGGCTAGAGTTTGTGTAACAGCGCAACATCGTGAAATGCTAGATCAGGTTCTTGAATTATTTGATATCACACCTGACTATGATTTAAATATCATGAAATCGGGGCAAGGTTTAACGGAAATAACATGCGGTATTTTAAATGGCTTAAAACCTGTTCTAGAAGAGTTTAAGACAGACTACGTGTTAGTTCACGGTGATACGGCTACTACCCTTGCAACTACATTAGCCGCTTATTATCAACAAATAAAAGTTGGCCATGTTGAGGCGGGGTTGAGGACCGGAAATATATATTCACCTTGGCCAGAAGAAGGCAACCGAAAACTAACAGGGGCAATTGCTGATTTACATTTCGCTCCTACACAATTATCTAAAGAAAACTTATTACAGGAAAATATCTCGGCAGATAAAATTATTGTCACGGGTAATACCGTTATTGATGCGCTACTTGATGTCATAAATAAATTCGAAACTAATAGCGAATTCAAAGATAAGCTTCGAGCTCAATTTGACTTTTTAGATGCAAGAAAACGCTTAGTTTTAATCACTGGTCATAGAAGAGAAAGTTTTGGTGGAGGCTTTGAACGTATATGCGAAGCTATTGCACAACTGGCGAAAGCATTTCCTGATGTGGAGTTTGTATACCCTATGCATTTGAACCCGAACGTTCGAGAACCAGTAAACAGATTGCTTACTAATCTAAGTAATGTATTTCTAATTGAGCCTTTAGAATATTTACCATTTGTCTATTTGATGAATAAATCGTATGTATTGTTAACTGATTCGGGTGGTATTCAAGAAGAAGCGCCTTCGTTAGGTAAACCCGTATTAGTGATGCGTGACACGACCGAAAGGCCAGAAGCTATTGAAGCAGGAACGGTTAAATTGGTCGGAACAGAGGTTGACGTTATTGTTAAAGAGTTAACTTTATTGCTTTCGAATGTAGATGCTTATAAAAAAATGAGTTTTGCCCACAACCCATATGGTGATGGCAAGGCATGTACACGAATTTTAGATGCTTTATAGAATATTAAACTTACCAATTAAAAGAATTTATTATGTCATTTGAAACTATTTCAGTTATTGGCCTCGGTTATATAGGTTTACCCACTGCGGCTATGTTTGCCTCGCGAAAAAAGAAAGTTATTGGTGTTGATGTTAATCAACACGCCGTAGACACTATTAATCGCGGTGAAATACATATTGTTGAGCCGGAATTAGATATGATAGTCCATGCAGCAGTAACAGAAGGCTACTTGAAGGCAACAACTACACCTGAACCAGCAGACGCTTTTTTAATAGCTGTTCCTACCCCTTTTTTACCTATTGAAAAAGAAGGTCAAATCCCTCAACCTGATCTTAAATATATTGAAGCGGCCGCTAAAGCAGTCGCTCCTGTACTCAAATCAGGGGATTTAGTAATACTAGAGTCCACCTCACCTGTAGGTACTACTGAGCAAATGGCCCAGTGGCTCGCTGAAGCTCGTACTGACTTAACATTTCCTCAGACAGCAGGTGAAAACTCTGATATTAGAGTTTCTCACTGTCCTGAACGCGTATTGCCGGGCCATGTCGTTCGTGAATTGGTCGAAAATGACCGAGTGATAGGTGGTTTAACATCTAAGTGCTCTGAGATGGCGGTAGAGCTTTATAAAACATTTGTTAAAGGTGAGTGTGTAATTACTAACGCACGTACGGCTGAAATGGCAAAACTTACAGAAAACTCTTGTCGGGATGTGCAAATAGCCTTCGCCAATGAACTATCAATAATTTGTGATAAGGTAGATATTGATGTTTGGGAACTTATATCTTTAGCTAATCGACATCCTAGGATTAATATATTACAACCAGGCCCAGGTGTAGGGGGGCATTGCATTGCAGTAGATCCTTGGTTTATCGTTTCTAAAACCCCTGACGATGCGAAACTTATTCATACCGCAAGATTAGTTAATGACAGTAAACCACAGTGGGTGATTAATAAAATCAAAATTGCGGTATCGGACTTTCTACAGGCAAACCCTTCTAAAACGTCAAAGGACGTCGTTATTGCTTGTTACGGTCTAGCGTTTAAACCTGATATCGATGACCTAAGAGAGAGCCCTTCTATGTATATAGCTGAACAGATAATTGCAATGCATAACGGTACCGTATTTCTCGTAGAACCAAATATTGAAACATTACCACATAACCTACAAGGGCATTCCTTGGTTAGTGTAGACAGAGCGTTCAATGGGGCCGATATTCACTTATTGTTAGTTGACCATCAAGAGTTAAAATCACAAAAGCCTTCGCGTGGTTTAATAGTGGATACTAAAGGAATATGGAACTAATTGATGAGTAATTTCCTAAGTTTAATCGGCCGTGCCAACGAATTGTTTACTCAAGATGTTTTTTCACATGATTCTAAGCTTAGATATGTAGTTTCTAACTCATCTTTTTTAGTTTTAGGTGGTGCAGGCTCAATTGGGCAAGCGGTCACCAAAGAAATATTTAAACGAAATCCAAAAAAGCTTCATGTAGTGGATATCAGTGAAAACAACATGGTTGAATTGGTTCGCGATGTCAGAAGTTCATTTGGCTATATTCCTGGTGACTTTCAAACATTTGCTCTTGATATAGGCTCACTTGAATATGATGCTTTCATTGCAGCCGATGGCAAATATGATTATGTTCTTAATTTATCAGCATTGAAGCATGTTCGTAGCGAGAAAGACCCCTTCACTCTTATGCGCATGATAGACGTAAATATCTTTAATACCGATAAAACTATTCAGCAGGCTATCGACAACGGTAGTAAAAAATATTTTTGTGTTTCTACAGATAAAGCTGCTAATCCGGTAAATATGATGGGGGCTTCTAAACGTATTATGGAAATGTTTTTGATGCGTAGAAGCCAGCAGATTGATATATCAACGGCACGATTTGCCAACGTTGCGTTTTCAGACGGGTCTTTACTACATGGCTTTACCCAACGTATTCAGAAGCGACAACCGATTGTCGCGCCGGAAGATATAAAGCGATATTTCGTTACCCCTCAAGAGTCTGGCGAATTGTGTTTGATGTCCTGCATTTTCGGTGAAAATCGCGATATATTCTTTCCGAAGTTGAGTGAGTCCCTTCATCTCATCTCCTTTGCTGATATAGCCGTTAAATTCCTATCCGATTTAGGCTATGAAGCCTACCTATGTAATTCTGAAGAAGAAGCTAGAGAGTTGGTCTGCACGTTACCAGCTCACGGGAAGTGGCCATGTTTGTTCACTACTAGTGACACTACGGGGGAGAAGGACTTTGAAGAGTTTTTCACCGACAGTGAAGTCCTGGATATGGAGCGTTTTGTCAATTTAGGAATTATTAAAAATAGTGAGAGCTTTAACGACGAATTGTTAAAACTATTTGAATCAACGATATCTACAATGAAATATAAAAAAAACTGGTCTAAAAAAGACATCGTTAATCTATTTTTCAAAATGCTTCCTGATTTTGGACATAAAGAAACAGGCAAATATCTCGACGGCAAAATGTAACGATGAATACTAAGTTAATTGATTTTATTAAGCAGTTATATGGTACCAACGAGTTTATTCCTCTTCATGCTCCGACTTTTTCTGGAAACGAAAATAAATATGTTACTGAAACCATAAGCAGCACATTTGTTTCGAGTGTTGGTGCGTTTGTAACACGTTTTGAAAACGATATAGAAGGTTATACTGGGGCGTCAAAAGCTGTAGCAACTGTCAATGGTACTGCGGCTTTGCACACTGCACTTTATATGAGCGGTGTAAAGCGCGGTGACTTAGTAATAACGCAATCACTTACCTTCGTCGCTACATGTAATGCGCTTTACCATATGGGGGCTGAGCCTGTTTTTGTAGATGTTTCCAAAACTAGCTTGGGGCTATGTCCTATTGCGTTAGCAGAGTTCCTCGAAAACAATGCCAATTTAAATTGTGACGGTGTATGTGTTTACACAAATACAAAACAAATTATCCGAGCAGTGATGCCAATGCATACCTTTGGGCACCCAGTAGAGCTAGATGAAATCCTCAAGGTATGCAATAAATGGAATCTTGTATTAATTGAGGATGCAGCGGAAAGTTTAGGCTCTTTTTACAAAGGATTTCATACTGGTACAGTCGGTGAATTTGGCGCGTTAAGTTTTAATGGAAATAAAATAATTACCACAGGAGGTGGTGGTATGGTCTTATGCAAATCCGTCAAAGCGGGAGAGCGGACTAAACATGTAACAACGACAGCGAAAGTGCCACACCCCTATGAGTTTTTTCATGACGAGCCCGGTTTTAATTATCGCATGCCCAATTTGAATGCGGCTCTTGGCTGTGCTCAAATGGAATTATTAGAAAAGTTCCTTATCTCTAAACGTAATTTAGCAATGGAATATAAATCTTTTTTTAGCGGTACTGATTTTCAATTTGTTGATGAACCTGAGTATGCCCATTCAAATTTTTGGCTAAACGCTATTATTTGCCCCTCGAGAGCAGACCGGGATGAAATTATTAAACAGACCAATGGAGCAGGTGTGATGACACGGCCGATTTGGCAACTGATGCATCGTTTACCTATGTTTAGTAATGCAGTGAGGGGCGATTTAACTAATTCTATGCTTATTGAATCTTGCTTAATTAACGTTCCTAGTAGCCCATTATTACATGAATAAATTAGTGCTCATCGGCGGGGGAGGGCATTGTCGAGCCTGTATTGATGTTACAGATTCCACGGATAGCTACCAGACTATTAGTATCCTTGACGGAGCACTCGGTGATGATGAGATAATTTCTGGTTATCCATGTATTGGCGATGATACTAATATATCTGAGTTCGCAAATTTGGATTGTCAGTTCTTGATATGTATTGGACAGATTTATGGGAGCAAAATTAAAGAGAAATTTTTTACCTTGATAAAACAATTCAACGGCAAGCTAGCGACTGTCGTTTCACCGCGAGGATGGATAGCAAAAAAAGGCTGTAGTTGGTGAAGGCTCAATTGTGATGCGTGATGCTTTAATAAACTCTCATGCTGTCATCGGAATTAATTGTATTATTAATACGAAATCGCTTATAGAACATGACGCCCTAGTTTCAGATCATTGCCACGTGTCAACTGGCGCAATTGTCAATGGTGAAGCAAAAATTGGCAAGTCATGTTTTATTGGAAGCCGCGCCGTCTTGATTCAGTCTGTAAACGTACAAGATGCATATTTTATTTAAGCAAACTCAATTTACATGAGTAAAAAGTAGAGAATAATGAATATAGAGAGTCTATGTATTTCTTCAACAAGCACGTTGTTAATGGCATTAAACAAAATGGATGCTATAAAAAAGAAATTGCTTATTATTAATAATCAAAACGGAGACTTTGTTAATCTCTTATCTATAGGTGATATTCAACGGGCAATTATTCATGGTCATGAGCTTTCAGAGATGTTAACTGAAATTGTAATTGATAAGAAAGTAGTTGCCTCTACGAATGACACTAGCGAAAATATTAAGTCTCTAATGACTAGCTTACGTGCTGAATTTATGCCTGTCTTTAAGGATAACGGAGAATTATATGATGTCGTTTTTTGGGACGATGTGGCTGAAAGTGATGAGACACAATCGAAGGTAAAGAATAATATTCCTGTGGTAGTTATGGCAGGAGGGAAAGGAACAAGGTTAAAGCCTATCTCAAATGTGCTACCTAAGCCTTTAATCCCAATTGGTGAAAGAACTATTTTAGAAGAGATTATTTACAGGTTTGAAAATGCTGGTAGTGAAGATTTTTATTTGTCTGTTAACTATAAAAAAGAAATGATTCAGTATTATTTGGAGAGCATTGGAAAATCAGATTCAGTGAATTACTTTTCTGAAACTGAGCCTTTAGGAACTGCCGGCTCCCTAAGCCTACTGAAGGGGAAATTGAATAGTACTTTTTACGTAACAAATTGTGATATTTTAATTGAGCAAGATCTTAATGAATTATACAAATATCATATTGAAAATAAGAACGAAATAACATTAGTTGCAGCACTTAAGCAATTATCTATACCCTACGGAACCCTTATTTCTGGAAAAGATGGTTTACTTGAAAGCATGCAAGAAAAACCTGATTTGTCATTTAAAATAAATGCAGGTGTTTATTTATTGGAGCCGCATTTGTTAGATGATATCCCAATAGGAACCTTTTTCCATATTACAGACTTAATAGAAAATGTTCGAAAAAGGGGGGGGCGTGTCGGAGTGTTTCCTATAAGTGAAAAGTCCTGGTTAGATATTGGTGAATGGCCAGAATATATAAAAACAGTTTCTCGTCTTAATGATAGTTCAAATTTTGTGGGTCTATAAATATGATACAAGCTATAGTCAAAAAAGGTATTGTATTAGCAAAAGAAGTTCCTTCACCACAAGTTGGTGAAAACGACGTATTAATTAAAGTCGAGTTTAGTTGCATATCAGCTGGTACTGAATCTACCACGGTTGGTGCTTCTGGTAAGAGTTTAGCGCGAAGAGTACTTGATAAGCCGGAGCATGTTCAACGTATTATATCTATGGTTAAAAATGATGGGCTAACTACAACTCTTAATGCAGTCAAGAATAAAGCTAATAAAGAAATCGCTACTGGATACTCAGTAGCAGGAGAGGTCGTTGAAATTGGTTCGAAAATTTCGAACCTAAAAATCGGGGACAAAGTAGCAGCGGCTGGAGCTGGGTTAGCTAATCATTCTGAATATGTGAATATTCCAATTAATTTGGTAATCAAACTACCTGAAAATGTTAGTACTAAACATGGCTCAACGGTAACGCTTGGCGGCATTGCCATGCAAGGTATACGTCGTGCAGATGCAAAGCTTGGTGAATTTGTTCTTGTTGTTGGTGCGGGTATACTTGGACTATTGACAGTCCAGTTTTTAAAAGCCTCTGGTGCTAAAATAGCAGTTATAGACATAGATTCGTCCCGTCTAGACTTAGCTAAACAGTTAGGCGCTGAAATAGTATTGAATCCAGCTATTGATGATTGCATATTGGCTACTACCCAGTGGACCAAGGGTTACGGTGTAGACAAAACTATTTTTACAGCTGCAACTACTTCGAACTCCCCTCTTTCTGACGCCTTTAAAATGACAAGAAAAAAAGGGACGTTAGTGATGGTGGGTGTCAGCGGTAATGAGGTTAATCGAGAAGATATATATCCTAAAGAGATTGACTTTAAAATATCTACTTCTTATGGGCCTGGTCGTTATGATAAATCTTACGAAGAAAAAGGAGTTGACTATCCTTATGCTTACGTTCGTTGGACTGAAAATAGGAATATGGAGGCATATCTAGATTTAATTTCTTCCGGTCAAGTTGAAATTGATATGTTGATAAGTGATACATATTCAATAAATGAAGTAACAGAGGCCTTCGATAGTTTGAAACTTGTCTTGCCCAAGCCATTGATAGTTTTGTTGAAATATTCTTCTAACATTGAAGATTACGAAAAAAGTAAAACTATAGAGTCTATCAATTACTCGAAGCCCACGTTAGACCAAATAAAAGTCGGTTTATTAGGTACAGGGGGATTTGTTCAAAATATGCATTTACCAAATTTCTCAAAATTATCGGACAAATTTAAAATAGAAGCTGTAATGAACCGAACTGGTTTAACCGCTGAAAATGTTGCTACGCGGTTCAATGCTAGTTATTCAACGACAGACGTTGATAAAGTAATTAATGATGCAAATGTAGATTTAATATTTATCGGTACTCGGCACGCAGATCATGCAGAATTAATTATTAAATCATTGAAAGCCAACAAGCATGTATTTGTAGAGAAGCCTCTTTGTGTAAATCGAACTGAACTTGAAGAAATAAATGACTATTATTCAAGCATGGAGATTCAACCGATTCTCATGGTGGGTTTTAACAGACGCTTTAGTAAAATTATAACAACAGTTAAAGAGAGTATTAGCAATAGAATTAGTCCATTATTTATTCGATATAGAATGAGTGCTGGTTACTTGCCAACGGATCACTGGGCCCATGAGGATGGCGGACGAATTATTGGTGAGTGTTGCCATATAATTGATCTGACAACTTCGATTATTGATGCCAAGCCAATTTCAATTAATACTGAATCTTTAACTCCTCGCAATGAGTATTTTAGCGCGGAGGATAATAAAGTAATTACAATTAAATACCAAGATGGCTCTGTCGCGTCAATAGAATACATTACGGTTGCTAGTAAGGAGCTATCAAAAGAGTTTATGGAAGTACATTTCGATGGTAAAAGTATTTTTATGGACGATTATAAAACTTTGAAAGCGCATGGATGTAAGATCAAAAAATTTACAGGTGAAATACCTGATAAAGGGCACCTTGAAGAACTGCAAGAATTGTTTAAAGGAATTAAATCGAATAAGCCAGTTATTGAATTTAATAGTATTTATAATACATCTTACTTGTCAATATTAGCATCAGAAGCATAAATATGTTCTCTATGAGCCGTGTGAAACAATATTTATTACGCTGTACTCCTGAAAGTATGTGGCCATATAATAAGGTATATTGCGAAACTGAAAAATTAATTAAAAATATAGAATCTTGGGATAAGGAAAGAATAAAAAAATGGCAGTTTAATGAATTAAAAAAATTAATTAACTTTACTTGGGAAAATAGTGAAGGTTATAGAACTCATTGGATAGCTAACGATTTTAAACCGTCGGATTTATGTTCATTGACAGATATCCACAAGATACCTTTTATTACCAAAGATATAATACAAAATAACTTAGATTTATTTTCGACAAAGGGCAGTCGGGATAGATACAAAGTATCAACGGGGGGGTCAACTGGAGTACCTTTAAGCTTCTATAATTCCAAAAAATTTAGGACGGTAGAAGATTGCTTTATTAATTCAATATGGTCGCAGTTCTACCCATCATTGAAACGTAAAACAGCGAGAACTATTTTACGAGGAGGAGTTATTACGGGAAATTTAAAATATGATCCTTTGTTTGGTCTTCGTTTGAGTAGTAGAGATGTAACCCCTGAGATAGTTCATAAGTTTATCCTAGCAATTGATGAATTTAAAACTCCAATTTTTCATGTGTATCCTTCATCACTTTACATAGTTGCCAAATTAATGCTCTCTAATGGTATCGATCGGCCAAAACATAGGTTCAAAATGATTTGTTTCGGGTCAGAGCCTCTATATAACTTTCAAATTGACACTATAAAAAAAGTTTTTGATGAACCTCGATGTTTCTGGTATGGAAGCACTGAAAAAGTGGTGTTGGCTGGTAACTGCAGTGGGAATGATAATTTTCATATATATCCGCAATACGGAGTGACTGAAATTATAAAAACTGATAATAATGTAGCAACCGCAGGGGAAGTAGGTGAAATAGTAGGCACTAGCTTTTGGGGGCTAGATACACCTTTTATACGTTATAAATCGGGTGATATGGCTCGTGTTGGCGGTGAGGGTTGTGAATCTTGCGGACGCGATTATCAATTGTTAGAAAGCGTTGAAGGGAGAATTCAGGAGTTTGTCGTTGGTAATAATAATGCTTTACTCTCTATGACATATATTAACGCTCATGACGATATATTTGATTCGATAAAACAGTTTCGGTTCAAGCAAGAACATATTGGTATAGTAGAATTCTTATTTGTAAGAAAAGAAAATAAAATACCGTTACTTAATGATATCTCAGAACGTTTGAAACTATCCTTTGGGCCAAATTATACAATAATATTAAAAGAAGTTGATGAGATATTACTGACTAGATCTGGGAAAATGTCATTCTTAGAGCAATCGCTGGATATTAAGAAGTATCTATGAATAAAATTGCAATGTATGGACCAGGTAACGGACATAATATTGAAAAATGGTTATCTTTTTTTAATAAACAGAAAAATGTTAAATTAACATTTATTTATTATGGCGATGTATCAATTTTTCAAGATAAATATACTTGTGTTAATTTCGTTCGAATGAAATCCGCAGTTAACTTGTGTGTTTCGCTAAGAAAAGAAAAGTTTTCATTATTAATAATTCAAGGAGCTTATAGTATATTTCAATCAGTTTTTTTATCCTTGTTTATAAGAAAAGATAAAATAATACTTGTAGCCTGGGGAAACGGTATTCTTAACTGTTTTAGGAAGGATAGTTTTGTTAAAAAACTCGCTACTAAATCACTATTTAAGCTAGCAGATCGAATTGCTGCTCCCGATCAATTGATGCGCGATATAGTACATTATCATCCTACATGCCAAGGCAAAAAATATAATTTTTTATGGGGAATAGCAAAAGAATATCATTTTAAAAGTAATCAAGGCCTAACGACTTTCACCACAGATTTTTTAGCTCATCTCGGCAATAAATATTTTATATTTTGGCCTCGTTCCATCCTAAGATTATCTCGATTCGATATAGGTATAGATGCCATTGCTGAATTACGTAAAAAAAGGCCAGATATAGTCGAGAAAACGAAATTTATTATTTGGACGGGTAACGCGGTTGACGATGATTATCTGCTAGAGATTGAACACAAGATAAATTTACTAGGTCTAAATAAAGTGATTGAAATTATTATCCATCCTTATTTACCAGACTCTGATATAAAAGAAATTTGGAAGAGAGTCGATTTATCTATTAATTTGATTGAAAATGACGGATTTTCCACTCAAATAGGGGAGGCATTTATTACAAGCACTCCTTTAATTGTTAACGAAATTGAAGCGTATTCAATGGTTAAACAACGTTATAATTTGCCACTGAAATTCACGTTGTTAAGTGCTAAGTCTGTAGCTGATAATATAGAAAAATCTTATGAGAAAGATTTCTATGACCAAAATGAGTTAGATACTTTGAAACTTTTCTCAGAAAATGAATTAGATAACGATATTAATTTTTATAAATTATTAAGTCATTATCTTGATTAATAAAATTAAAGTTGTTTTTTTTAATGTTGCGAAAAAAGGATTTTTCCATCTCCTAAGTGCAAATTTAGTTCTGCAATTTGCAGGATTTTCTTCACAATTTTTTATCGCTGGATTTTTAAGCTCTACAGATCTTGGTAGAATTAAGATTATGCAATCAATAATACAACTTATGGTAGTTGTAGCTGGAATTGGTCTGAACTCATCTGTTTTAAAATTATGCTCAGAAGGCCGGGGCGAAAAAGATGTTAATTCAATATATTTTTCAGGTTTAATCATTACTTTTTTCTCAACACTGGTATTTTATTTGGTTTTATTAGAATTTGCTTTTTATGGCGCTATATCTAGTGATGATATAATAAATAAAGTCATGTGCATTTTTGGATTGGCGATCATTCCCATAGCTTTAAATAATTATCACACTTCGTACTATCAGGCATTAAAAAAAATAAAGGAAATAGCAAAAATTCAAGTTACCACCAAGATAATTACATTAATAGCAATCGTATTATGTACCTATTATTTTTACTTGTTCGGATTCATTTTTGCAACTTTAATTGGTTTTGTATTAACGTCGACATATTTTTTACTTTTGTCCAAAAAATCATTTTTTTGCGGATATAATAATTTACGTTCTATTAAAGCATTAATTAACTATGCGAAAGAGCATGTTTACTATGCTAAATATTCAACTTTCGCCAATGTATCGGGGCAGTTTTCAATAGTAGCTGATATTATTTTTATCAATTATCTTGTTGAAGATCGGTCTAGTATTGGTCAGTACGCTTTTGCACTGACATTAGTACTTCTTTTGGACTTATTGCTTAGTACTATTCAACAAATTAGTGCGCCATATTTTTCTAGCAAGGAAAACGATAGACTTGCATTTTTAAGTTCTTTCAAAAAATATCAGAACTATTTATATATTATCGTTTGTCTTTTACCCATAATTGTTTTCATATTATTTTCATACATGGTCCCTCATTTGTTCAGCGGAAAATATTCCTTAGCACTGCAATTGTTACCAATTCTTCTTTTAGCGTGGTGCTTAAGGGCTTTATTCGCCTTGAAGGGAGTAGCCTTTTGGGGGGGGGGATTTGTAAGAGTTTCTTCGTTATTGGGAGTTGTTAATATGGTCATTTCTATTCCGTTACTCTACATCGGTGCCCATAATGGTATTTTTGGTGTGGCATTCGCAAAATTTTTAGCAACATTGATTGCCTATACAACGGTAAGTGTCACGTTTTATTTTACATATTACAAAAGTAACTTAGACCATGCTAATTAATTTTTTATGTAGGTTAACTAAGTCATTACAAAGAAAGCGATTGTTTTCTAAGCTGCATTCGTTTGGCGATAAGTTTTCATGTGATCCGTCGACCAAAATACTTCTTCCTAGATTTTTTAGTGCTGGTAACAACGTTTTTATCGGTGAGCAGTCTTACATATCTGCAAAGGTGGACATAGCAGATAATGTAATGTTTGGGCCTCGAGTTATCATCCTAGGCGGAAATCATCACTTTGCTGTTAAGGGTAGATTCACTAGGGACTTAAAACAAGATCCGAGTAAAGAGGTCATTCCTATCTTAATTGAATGTGATGTTTGGATAGGCGCTTGCTCGACAATTATTGGTCCAGTCACTATAGGTAGCGGATCGGTTATTGGTGCCAACTCAGTTGTTACGAAATCGATAGCTCCTTATACAGTTAACGTAGGTTCTCCTTCTAGTGCAATTAGACTTATATTCAACGACGCTGATTTATTTGAGCATTTGTGTGCGCTCGGGAATGATAAGCTATTGGCTAAGAAAATAGTTTATAGTAGAAATTTTATGGTCGGAGATAAATCATTGCCTGTGGTTAATAGGTCCGATGACTACTGGGAATAAAATGTTGTTTCAGAGAATCAAAAATAAAGCTTTTAGAGAATTAAGAAAAGTAACAGACTATTATAAATTTTATTTTCTATATCATTCTGATGAGTCTGAAATGAAACCTACGTTTCCTTTGTGTGGCAAGATTATTTTAAATTTTGAGCCGTCTAGATTTGAAAAAAAATATAAATTTATTAGGGAGATTAAAAAATTTTATTTTTCGCATCGCTTCGATTTATTAGGTAGTGGTTGGGTTGAAAATAGTTACAGCTCTTCATCATTAGGTTGTGTAGGTATTGTCTACAATAATAAATGTTTAGATAATTCACTTAAGCCTAGCCAAGTGGTGGCTATTCCTCATAGGAAAAGAGCAAGAAAGTTAGAAAATCTTATCAGTGGAAACTATAAGTTTATTAATTGGCAAAAAGATGTTAAGTCGGGATATTGTTGGAACGTTTCATTACCAAATTCTTTTGCTTTAAAGGTGGTAGGAAAACTCGAAGGTGTAGATATAAAATACCCTTGGGAAATTTCTAGATTACAACATTTACCGCAATTAGCTTTTTTTGTTTTAGGCAGCGGATTAAAAGAACAAGAAAAAGCTAAAGTCGAATTCTGTGACGTTTGTCTTGATTTTTTTGCTGGAAACCCCGTAGGTATGGGGGTCAATTGGGCTTGCACGATGGATGTAGCGATAAGAGCTTCTAATTTACTCGTTGCAAAATCTCTATTTTCTAACCTTGGTCATCAAAAAGGCTTTAATAAAGACTTTGAAAAAGTGTTTAATGTAAATCTATTTCAACACAGTAAATTTATCTTTAATCACTTGGAATACAACGCTGTATTTCCAGAACGAAATAATAATCATTATCTTTCTAATGTTTCAGGGTTGATATTCTGTGGCGCATATTTTAAAGATGAGTCGCAGTCGAAAAGATGGTTAGATTTTGCTAAGGACGAATTCCTCTCATGTTTGGACAATCAGTTTCATGATGATGGTAGTAATTTTGAAGCTTCAACTAGTTACCATCGTTTAAGCGGTGAGCTAGTGTTTTACTCTATTGCAGTGTTATTAAATTTGTATGGTGGTAAATGGGTTCACAGCTATTTAGGGGCTTGTCGGTTAACCAAATTATATAAGATCGGATTATTTACAAAAGGTATCCAGAAACCCGATTTTACAATCCCACAAATTGGTGACAATGACTCAGGACGATTTTTCAAAATAGATCTTGAAGGAGAAATGTTAACAAATTTTGATGCGGTTAATAAGTATATCAATCTTGATGGCTACTTAAATATATATGAAGGTAATGATATGTATTGGGATCAGAATTGTCTAAATCATTCTAGTTTTATTAATATTGTTGACTCTATATTTGGTGTTAGTAAAATAAAAAGTTTAGAAGCAAATCTACTTTTAGCTCTCAGTGGGGGGCGGAAGCTTGAATTGCCAACTATTAATAATAGCTTTATGGACAATAATTATAGCTTGATGTCCAATGAAACAAAATCGCCTGAAGACGTTAGTGTTACTCGTGGATATTTGAAAGAACTTACTTATAGTTCTAATTTATCGTTGTCTAATTTGAAAATAAGCTGCTTTCCTGATTTTGGTCTAACGATATTAAAGTGTGATAGACATTTTTATTGCTCAATTTATACGGGTGGAGTAGGGCAAGCTGGGAATGGTGGTCATGCTCATGCGGATTTTGGATCATATGATTTAATCATCAACGGAAAATCAATAGTTAGAGATCCGGGAACATTTTTATATACGCCCTCAGAAAAATGGCGAAATATTTTCAGATCTAAGTTACATAATGGAATAATAAAGGGAAAGTATACATTTCCAACTGCTTTTTCTGGAAATGTTGATATGAATGAATTAGATTTTTATTTAACCACATCCGGAATTTTAGTAAAGGCATTTGAATGTTACAGATTTATTGAGGTAATTGATAATAGAGTCGTTATTAAAACTTCTGAATTGGAAGATGAAACGATCGAATCATATTACTCTCCTGGTTATGGGAAATTAACGAATTAATATGAGAAGTTTAATAATAAAAAAAGATTCCCTATTCAAATTTCTTGTTGTTTTATTTTTTTTATTGCCGAGTTCTACTGTGATAGGAGGACCAAGTTTTTGGTTTATTATTATCTTTCTCTCGGCTTGCACTACATTAGTTGTAGGTTATAAAAATATTGTTTCACAGGATATTATATATTTTAAGATATTTTTTCTATTTACATTGTTTTTTATAACGGTTTCTATTTTTCGTTCATACCGTTATGCAATTTTTGATGACTTATTTGAATTGATTCGAATCGCTTCTCTATTAGTCTTTCTTTTATGCGGTTATTTCCTATCGAGCAGAAGGACGTCCAATTTTCTTTTAAAGTTTTTTTTATTTTATTTAATACTCCAATTCTTAGTTGTGATACTACAGAAATTTGAACCGATAAAGGAGCTAATGTCGATTATTTGGAATATGGATAAAACTTGGTCTTTGAGGGGAACAGGAACTTTAGGAAATCCTAATGTACTTGCATTAATGTCGATATTATCAATGCTATATATTTGTTTTTTTTCTAATCAAAAAAAAATTATTCTCATAGCTTTTACAATATGCTCATTAAACGTTTTATTATCTGGTTCTAGAACTGGGCTAGTGGGTTATTTTATAATAACAATGTTTGTATTAGTTATATCTGGAAAATTGTCTTTTTCCTCAGTTTTTAAGAAATTAATTGTAATTTCAATTTTTTCAACCACTACTGTGATCGTTCTAATATCTTTATCCGGTGAATTAAGATATATGGGAGAGCTTTTAAATGCTTTCAGTGGCGATGGTATGGATTTAACAAAAGTAGGTACTTTCAGTCATCGATTAGAGGCTTGGGAGCGCCAATTTAGGTTGTTCGAAAATAGCGGGGACATTAGTATATTAATAGGGATGGGACCGTCAAAAGGAGTTGGTTTTAGAGTCATGGATAATGATTATATGGCACAATATTTAAAATATGGTCTAATCGGCGTTTTTTCTAACATTTTGTTACTTGTCATGATATTTGTATCTACATTGAGAAGTAATAGAGTTCATTCTAATGCAACAAAATTTGTAGCTGCTATTTTACTTACTTATCTGATTTTTGCGCTTACTGCAGCAACATTTTTGTCATTATTTAATATGCTTCCCCTTATGTTATTGACGGGGTTTTTAATTAAATCAGGATTTGAAGGAAGTTATATCATTGAAAAAAGTGACAATAATTTGTCCTGTTCATCAACCGACAGACATTAGAATATTTAAAAAAGAAGCTATGAGTTTAGTTAATGCTGGATATAAAGTATCGATTATTGCTAAAGAGTGCTCTGGTTTAATAATAAAAAACAACAATATAACAGTAATTGGTCTTAATTATAAAAATCGTTTCTATAGGTTTATGAGTATACCGAAGATTATTTTTATCGCACTCAAGGAACGAGCCGATATTTATCATATACATAACCCGGATACCTTACCCATAGGTTTAGTACTTAAGTTACTGAAAAGAAAAGTGATTTACGATACACATGAAAACTTTAGGAAAAAAATATTATTGCGTATTTGGATACCCAAATCACTTCGCCGTTTGACAGCATATTTCATATTTTATAGCGAGAAACTTTGTTCATATACTTTTGATGCAACTATTGTTACCCAGGAAGAACAGCTTAGAGAATATACTCGTTCTCACCTTATCGGAAATTCACCATTAAAATCACTTAGAAATGATTTTAATGTAAATCAATCAATTGAAGGTGTTATAAAGTTAGTATACGTCGGTGGAATCAGTGAAGATCGTGGTCTGCGGCATATGCTTAAACTGAACTATTTTATGAACAATATTAGACCTACTCAACTTTGTTTAATTGGTCCTCCTATCAATTCACTTACAATTGATAGTCTTATAGCTATTACTAATGACCATGATAATGTGTCTTATCATGGTAGCCTCCCACAAGAAGTTGCATTTGAGATTGTTAAAAGTTCAGATTATGGTCTCATTTTACTTGATGACGTTGCCGATTATCGAGACACTAGTCCTAATAAATTGTTTGAATATATGATGTTAGGAACACCGTTTATAGCTACTGAATTTCCAAAGTGGCAGAAATTATTGAATAAAGAAAACGCCGGTTTTTTCATTCCTGTCGAAGAAATTTGTTTCGCGCTAGCAAGTAAAATTATTGATGAACGAGTAGATATTGATGGTTATACAAACATGGCTAAATCAGGAATTAAGTTCGTGAATGAAAAGTACAATTGGAGTATATGCGACGAACCGCAGCTAATTAAACTCTACCAAAATTTATTGGAAGTATGATGAAGGTTTTATACGTTACAGGTTTATTTAGGAAAAAATCTTGTTCTGCATCTATTAGAAATGTTGCATTAGTTAACGGTCTACAGGAATCAGGTTGCGATGTTAGTGTACTAACTGTTAAATTTCCTATTGAAGTACTAGATACTTATCTTGTAGAGTCAGTAAATAAATCTGTTAAAATAATTGAAGTTGACGCGGGCTATATATCAAAATATATCCCATCAATTTATTCCGTTAATAAAAAATCTAGTAATGTTTTTTTTCTGAAAAAATTAATTAAAAATATTATTTATTTTCCTGGTATAGATAAAGGATGGATAAAGTCAATATCTCCAATGGATTATGTTAATTTTGATTATATTATTAGTTCTTCAGATACAAAAACATCTCATTTTGTAGCTGAAAAAATTCAGAAAGACAACCCTCGAAAGTGGCTACAAATTTGGGGAGACCCTTGGGCTGATGACGTTGGGATTGACAACTTTATATTAAAATATAGGGCGTTCAAGGCGGAAAATAAATTGCTAAAGAGTGGCCAGATTATTAGCTATGTGTCTCGGCCTACTGCTAACGCTATAGCTCTTAAGTTCCCTAATTTGATTGATAATATTGAGTATATACCAAGAAATTTTTTTCGGTCTGTTGAGCGAATACCGAGGCAAGAAAACGTGTTTAGAATTTCTTACACGGGCGTAATGAATGGCCGAGATATCGTTCCTATATTAGGTGCGTTAAAAATTTATAATGCACAGCAAAAGTTACGGGTTACTTTAGATGTTTATGGTCGTGTGACTTCGGAACAGCACGTTCTTCTTGAAAACTCTCCATATGCTACTTTTAACGGTGAAGTCAGCCTCGAAAAAGTATTTGAAGTTTTCGAGGCTTCGGACGCACTACTTTACTTGGGTAATGCTGCAGGTTCCTCACAGATTCCAGGTAAATTGTATGATTATTTCGGTACTAACTTACCTATTTTGGCATTAGTACAAAATATGCACGATGAAGTAACTAAGTTTATCTTGGAGTCTGAGCGCTGTGTTGTTAATGAAAATAAAGTAGAAGCAATTTCAATTAATCATTTAATAAAAAGAAGAAACAAATATGAAGTTCTTCATCAATACTCACCGAGAACAGTTGCTTTGCGAGTAATTGATTTGCTTAAAGCTAAATAGAGAAAAGATGCATATTTTATTTTTAACTGATAATTTTCCACCTGAAGGAAATGCTCCTGCAACTCGTACGTATGAACATGCAAGAGAGTGGGTAAAGCTCGGGCATAAAGTAACTATTATTACAGGCGCTCCAAACTTTCCTGAAGGTAAGGTTTTTGATGGTTACGAGAACAGGTGGTTTCAGAAAGAATATCTTGAAGGAATTCAAGTTCGAAGAGTGAAAACGTATATTACTGCGAATGAGGGTTTTGTTAAGCGGGTACTCGATTTTCTTTCGTTTATGGTTAGTTCATTCGTTGCCGGTTTTTTTGTCAAAAAAGTTGATGTTATCGTTTCCACTTCCCCCCAACTATTTACTGCGTTATCAGGCTGGGCACTATCCGGTATTCGGCGTAAGCCGTTTGTTTTCGAGCTTAGAGATATTTGGCCTGCATCAATAACCGCAGTCGGAGCAATGAAAACGTCACTCGTTATTAAGTTTCTTGAGAAGTTAGAGATCTTTTTATACAAGAGAGCTGACATGATAATCTCAGTAACCAATAGTTTTAAAAAAGAATTAATTGGTAGAGGTATTGCAGCTAATAACATTGAAGTGGTGCTTAACGGCGTTGATCTAGCTCAATATTCTCCGGTAGAAGAAAAAGACCTCGTTCTAGCCGAATCTAATAAATTAGTCGGAAAGTTTGTCATCGGGTATGTCGGTACTCATGGAATGGCGCACGCCCTTGAGACTGTTGTCAGTGCTGCAGAAATTTTGAAAGACTATGAGGATATAAGATTTTTGTTTGCTGGGGGTGGGGCAGCAAAACCTTCGATCGAGCAGTTAATCACTAGTAAGAATTTGTCTAATGTTGTTTCTTTGCCTCGCCAATCTAAAGTCGATATGCCCAAGGTTTGGAGTTTATGTGATATATCCTTAATTAGTTTGAAGGACGCGGCACTTTTTAAAACAGTTATACCTTCGAAAATTTTTGAATCGATGGGTATGGGTATACCCATGATTGCCTCGATTCCGACGGGAGAAGCTTCTGCAATTCTTGAAAGAACTAAATCAGGAGTTGTTGTAGCACCAGAAAGTCCGCAACTATTAGCGCAGGAAATTCTGAATTTATATAACAATAAGCCAAAACTATTGTCTATAAGTAAAAATAGCGCTGTATCTGCCGTGCTATTCTCCAGAGCTAAACTGGCACAATGCATGTTGGAAAATTTTGAAATTCTATTGTCTAAGTAAGGCTTTTCCCAAGTGGAAAAAATTGAGCTTACTTTACTTTAAAAGCTTGTTTAACGGATTAAAAGGAATAGATTGAGTAATATAT
>TARA_R110002012_G_scaffold6501_17_pt1 | contig 21035 bp, 7 predicted proteins | sample TARA_R110002012 | Tara Oceans TARA_R110002012 (sample SAMEA4396515) | marine metagenome | biome: Westerlies Biome; feature: [DCM] deep chlorophyll maximum layer (ENVO:01000326); material: water (ENVO:00002006), including particulate matter (ENVO:01000060) such as... | depth 40 m | reverse complement strand
TCTTGTAATGTAGTTTGGTCTGCTAGTAGTTTATCTCTTTGAGCTAACAGTTCAGCCTGAAGATCTGCAGCTTCTTTATATAAAGCTTCTGCCTCCTTAATAGATACAAATCTACCTTTGGCATCACGCGTTTTATTCTTATTAGCTAAACGCTCTGCTATTATACCTATAGCTTTAGCTAACCTTTCATCTAAAGCTTTTATAGCTTTTGCATTATCTACAATCTTATCTACGTTAGTAGATTGAATTCTCTGTACCGCTTCTTTTACTTTTCTCCGTTCAATACCTCGTTGATCCAGCTGTTCTATTAATGCTGCAGTTCTCGCCCCATTATTGAATATTAAATTTGAAGGTATTTGATCTTTACCATCTTTTACATTATACAATGTGTTAGGGTCTAAGAACTTGTACGTATTTACATTGCTCCCATCTCCATTTACATCTACTACAAACTCATCCTCACGCGCTCCTTCAAAAATCTTTTGCATATCGTTGTCACGAATAGCTTGTTCTTGCTCTAGTTTTCTACGCTCTTCTTCGTCCTTTGAATTTTGGTCCATAAAGAAGTCTACCATTTGTAGGTATTCGTCTTGACCTGTAGGAACAAGAAGTTTATTGTAATTGATTAAAAAATCTTGACGTCTTTGACGCAGCATTCTAAGATCTCTTAACAATGCTAGCACTTCTTCTCTTTTATCTAGTTTTGCAGCCTCAGTAGGATTTTGTTTTGCCCACTGGTTAAGTAGTGCTTCATCCTCTTGTGTATTTTCTGCAGGTCCTCTGTTTAACTGTTCTTGGAGTCTACCTTTTTCTTTTAAAAGCTCGTCTTTTTCTTCTTTAGATAACTTATCTTCTTCAGAAGCAACTTCATCAGCGGCTAATATTTGATCTATTTGATTTAATTGACGTCCTGTATTTATCTTTTCAGTACTACCCCGCATTTGATCATACAAGCTAGAGTCTTTATCAGTACGCATAGCGCCGCCTGTAATATCATCAATCATATTACTGATCTCTTCTTCTCTTCTATCTACGTTCTCTATAGTAGCAGCTGCATGTATTAATCCTCGGCGGATCTTTTCATTATCTCCTAAGTAAGCTTTGTCTACTGCTTCAGTAGCTTCTTTAATCTTTGCAGCTTTGTCTAAAGCAGAGCTAACTACTTTGTCTTTACGGTCTGCAATTTCTTCTGATGTGAGGTTTTCATTCTCGTATCCAAATTCTTGTACAAACTCTTCGTCAGACATGTTGCGAACTTCTTCCATTTCGCCTTTAATATCATTGTAAAAACCTCCCTCAATTCGAGAATGTAAATAACTAAATAGAGCATCATTTTCTAAATTCTTATAAGCAAACATGTTGTTCTCTGCTAACGCAGCATCCATTTGCTCTTGTAGGTTTACTTGTTCAGAATAATTTGTAAAGTTTCTTTTAACTGCAGCTACTGCAGAAGGATTACCGTTCATGTATTTTACAAGCCTGTCTATATGCTCTCGTCTTTCTGCTCTGTCTCTTAGGCCGTCCCATACTCCACCTTGCATACCGTCAAACTTGCGCTTACCTTTTGTTCCGTCTTCATTTTTAGAATGAGCAAAACTAGGCAGCCCCATAGCTCCTAAAAGGAAACCTATACCTATTTCTTTTTGTGAATCTTTAGAACCATAAGCATCTGAGAATGTATCATCAGCAGCTCTTACTAAACTCATTGCAGCATTAATACCATTACCTCGATAGCCATTTGCATAAGACTCTGCTGACGCATGCTGTCCCGCTAAGTCTATCCATTTTTGTCCACCTTCTTCAACAAACCCTTCATAAAAAGGATTTCTAAGTACGTGGTATCCTGCGCTTAGTACTTTTCTACCTTTACTGTATGATTTGTACGCTGCTTTAAAAGGGTCTACTACTCCGTCTGTAGCATCTTTTATAATACCTCTACGTGCTTTTTTAACAGCTTCTTTTTTAGCTGCAGATCTTGCCCCTGCTCCAAATATTTTAGGAAATTGTAATGCATTACCATAGCCTACTAAAGCTAAGTTAGCGCCAAATACAGCATTAGCAGACTGCGTAGCTAAGTCTTGAATGTATGCTAAGTCTTCTCCTTCTGGAATAGCCCCGTCATTATCATCCATGTATGATTTGATAAGATCTTTTTTTACACTGTCTAGATGATGCCGAGCTTCTACTCCTGACTCATAACCTGCCCCTGATAGCAATCTTCTTGCTACTACAGAAGCTTGTCTTGCTTTCATACCAAGACTAACTTTATTTACAGCTGAAAGAGATTTAGCAGCTTTGCTTCCTTTCTCTGCCATCTTTAGCATCCGCGCAGCTCTTGCAACTATCCCTGCCGTAGCAGCTGCTTGGACAGGAGCCGCTGCTCCAAATGTAGCAACTGATGCCGCAGTTAGTGCAGCCTCTGTTAATACAGCACCTGCTATAAATGACAAACCATTAGTAAGATCGTTAGCCCAAAAGTTAGCTGTTCCCATACTTCTAAAGAATCCATATTCACGTTCTTCTTTAGAAACGTAGTTAGGAAGCTTACCATCCATAGCTTCATTTAAATTGTCTAACCCTTTTTGAAAATTGTTATCGAAGATACCTTTAAAGTGATCTTTAGCAGAGTCATCTGTAAAAGCGTATGAGCCTATTTTACCTATAGTAGAAACTAAAGCACCTACACCACCTACTGCAGCGGTTCCTGTTTTACCTACAAACTTAGTTAAGCCGTTAGCCCATTTAGAACCACGAGACTGTCCAAACGCAGCTGTATCTTCTAGATCGTCTTCTTCTACATTAACACGCCCTATTTGACTTTCATTAAGTTTTCTACTTCCTCTTTGAGCATCTTCAAATAGGTTTGCATCTTGAAGACTTGTTCTACTGTAGCCGTATCCTCCTTCAGGAGCAGTGACATCTCTAAACGAAGTAGCGTTTGATAACTCTTCATTCTTTTTGTCTATTGCGTTTTGTTCTGTTTCTTCTTTAGAAAGACCTGTAGTAGGGTCTATATCTTTTGTGCCATATATTCGGTCTAAAACTCCCATACTTAATAATCAGTAATTTTAAATTGTTGTGCGTTATATTGCGCTAATGCTTCTGTAAACTCTTGATGTCTAGGATGAGACTCATCGTTTTCAATCATTCTAAGTGTGTTAGGATTACCTATTTTCATAAGTCTTCCAACTCCTGAAAAAACTAAATTCTCTGTTTGAATTGCTGCTGTCTGTAAGCTTGACATAAACTGTAAATCAGACTTACTTAAATTCCATTTCGTAGGATCAAATGTAGCAGGACTATCTTGCAGTGCTGCAGCCATGTCAGGATTTAATCTTCTTGCTATGTTCATTCCCATAGCGTCTAATTTTTTACTGTGGTATGTTCCTAAAGTAATCTCTCCAGCTGCTGCTTCGTTGTAAGCATTTGCATTAGCATCGTAAATTTGTAAGCCCATAGCATCTGCTATATTAGACATTACTCCTAAACTACCTCCATTATCTCCTTTAGGTATAGCTCTATAAGAGTTCTCACCTACTTTCATAACCATAGATCCAGGAGTTCCTGCAAATATATCTGGAAGTACTAGTCCTGCAAAAGTAAAATTAGATGTACCTATATTTTCTTTCATTGCTGCAAACTCATCAGCACTCATAACTTCGCCAGTATTACTAATAAAGTTAAACTGATCCATAGTCATTCTTTTTAAATTTCCATCTACCTTTTTAGCATTTGCTTCTCCTTCATAATTAAATGCTATTACATCTGTTGTTTTTATAGGAGTTTTTTCATAGGCGTCATAAAATGCGTCACCGCTTGCTACATCTTTATATTGGCCTGTACCAGTCATAAAGTCATAATATTGTCCTGCTAATTTTCGTAAGTCTTCTATATCACCATCATTGTAATCAGTTCCAAAGTTAGCATTAATAGCATCTATATTAGTAAATTGATTTTGCATGTTTAATCTTTCTGCCTCTTCTCCTACAAAAAGATCTCGTACATTTGAAAAAGATCTACTGTATGAAGGGCGGTGAGTTGTAGACCCTCCGTCTAGTTCTTGTACAGCATCTATCATATCATTTCCAGCATCTCTTCCCCAAGTTCCTTTAGCAGTCTCCATTAATAAGTTCTCTAAGATAGAGAATTTATCATTATTACCAGTGCTCCACAAATCTTCTCTAGCTTTTAAATTAGTATCTTGATCTCCGCCTTGCATTGTAAGTCTAATAAGTTTATTACGACGCACTTCTGCAGCATTTAACTCTAATAGCAATGACTTCTTTTTAGCAGGATCAGTTTCTTGTCTATAGCTTTCTATTAAATTTCCATACGCTGTGTTATGCGCTTCTATAGGATCTAAGTTATTATCAATTGCACTTTGTCCTGGAGTTGTTTGAGTGTCTCCGTACGGATTTACATTTGAAGATTCTGCATTAGCTTCATCCATATATGTAGGAACGCCGCCCATTTGTTTACGTGCTACTGCTTTCATACTTTCTACAATAGCTTGCTCTGCTTCTTCTTCAGTATATCCTTGCAATTCCATTAGAGCGCGCTTTTCTTGTCGCCCTTCATCTGTACCGTTTATATAAGAGTCAACAAGCTCTTCTGCAGTACCTTCTGCTCTTGCTCTAGTTACACCTGTCCACTTTTCTAGTTTTCCTAATATTTGACTAGGAGTAAGAGCCGTACCATCTTTAGCAATTCCTTTTAATACGCTTTGTTTTTTAGCATCATAATCTAATTGTACTTGAGAGTCAGCTCTGTATATATTAGATACCATGTTACCATTTTCATCTTCTACATATGATTGATGATTGTCAAACTTATGTCCTATTACATTTCCTTGATCATCATATAAAGCATTAAAATCTAATACATGTGATACTCCTTTTTCAAGGCGCAGTTTTGCAATATCTTCTAGCTCTTTCTCTCTATTTTGGTAAGATCTTTGTGCTAGCTGTACTCCTTTGTTGGATACTAACGTTGTTGTAGCAGCATCTATAGTAGCTCCAGAGTTTTCCCAGTCTCCTGCATTAGCATGTTTTGCTAGCTGATTTGATATTTCATTTTTTGCGTTATTTAAAAGATACTGATCTCCATCACCTACCTGCATTGCTCCCATAGCTTGCTCTAAAAGTGTTTTCTTTTCTAACCCTTTATCGTATCTTTCTCTTAAAATTTTAGCTACGTTTACAGACTGGTCGTCTACATATTGACTTGCCATTGGTCTTAAAACACTTCTACTATATTTATTTGCCATAATTTATTTTTTATACTTGTACTCCCCAAATAGGATAGCCACCACTTGTTATATGTCCTTCAGGATACATTGAGTAGCCTTCTTCTGAAGGGTCGTTAAATTCTAAATGGAAATGTGCTCCACTTTTTGTATTGCCTCTTTCGTCTACAAGTTCTGCATTGTTATCTTTTAAGTATTTTAAACCTCTTTTAGAAAGTTTTTTAGCTCCTGAATCCCAATCATCAAAGAAAAAGCGAGTCATTGATTTTCCATCTGCATCAGCAACTCCAAAGTCTACTGCATCTCCTGTGCTGTGTTTAGAACCTTCTCTATAATGTTCATGGCTCTCGTCTCTCATAGCACTTGTTACAGTATAGCCGTCATTACCAAAACTTCCAGACGAAAGTAATGAATTTAAATTATATAGACCTTGTTTAGCATTGTTACCTAAACTGTTGTTTGCTACACCTCGCATAGTGATAGGAACATTTTCATTTTCGTACGTATCTAAAGCAAACGTAGACCAATCGTTTGCAACCTCTGGTTGGTCGTTTGTAGAGGTTGCTATTACTTTCCCGCTTTACCTTTTTCGTCAGTTTTCTTTTGTTTTACTTCTTCATTAAGTAATATACTAGCTTCTTCTAATTCTCTTAAAGCATCTGCATCTCCGCTTCTTGCAGCTTTTACTAATTTTTCATAATCTTCTTTCCCATACTTTTCACGTAGTAATACTCCACTTCCTCCATCAATTGCTGCAGAAAGTCTATTTGATGCATCTTGTAGTTTTCTATCTTTATTTAATACGCCAAGATTTTCAGCACCAACTTGCATTGCTTCTACTGTAGCGTCTTCGCTAGCAGCTTTACTTGCTAAGTTAAACTCATCAACATACATTTTATTTTTAATGTCTTGAGACTTACCAGTTGCATTGAATTTAGCAGCTTCAAAAATAGCTCTAGAATTTAAAGCATCTACTTCTCTATTTGCATCTTCTTCTTGGCTGCCAATATTAGCATTAGCATCTAATTTTTTAGAGTATGCAGCCATTTGATCAGATAAAGATCCTCCTTGAGTTTGTATAAAATTAACTATCTTTTGATAGTCTCTTTCATTTTGTGCTCGCTCTTTATTCATGTTTCCGTATTGTATTTTATTAGGAGTTACGCTTGGAGTTAATCCAGGTAATGGTAATCTATCCACTTGGTTAGCATTTCTAAGAGCTTTTGCTACAGGAGCCATATGCGCAGCTGCTACAAGATTATCCATGCTAAGGCCAGACTTTAATCTGCCTACTTGCTGCTCCCAAGTTAATTTATTAGTTTCCTTATTATTCTCGTCTCTTTCAGCATTTTCTGTTATAGTTTCATCTTGCTTATAGAGATCTTTATTAGCATTGTTATTAGGATCTAATACAATTGTATTATCATTATTATCTGTTAGACCTTCGGTAGTTAGAGATTCATTAGATTCTCCAAGAGGATCAAAGTTGTAATTATCCATAAACCATTGACGTTTTTGCTCTTCGCTCATTCCTGCTAAAGCTCCGCCAGTATTATATTTGCTTTTATGCGTTCCACCGTGTTTCATAAATATTTTTTTAGGGTCTCTACCTGCTTTGTTTTCTTGGTCAACCGCAAGATTAATTTTTTCATTTTCAGACCCTCCTTTACGTAATATATCTTCATGCATTTGCGCATAAGATTTTCCACCTTTCTTTAGATAAGACGAAAATATGTAAGGATTGCCTAAAATATTTTCTTCAGTTTCTCCATTTTCTACTTCAGTCATAGCATTTTTATCTATGCCGCCTTCTTCGTGAGTAGCCCCTACGTACTTTTTAGCACCTGAAGGAAGATCGTATACTTTACCTCCTGGTAAAGGGCGCCCACCAGAGCGCAGACCTTTTGCTCCCATAGCAGCATTAATAAGTTTTCCAGTTGCCCATTTACCTTCAGGATTAACTTCTGATTGTACAAGCTCTCTAAACTCGTCTTTAGATATACCTGCTGTATCTCTATAATTAACAAGAGGGTCAGTGTCTAAATCTTTAAACCAAGATGTAGTTTTACCTATATCTAATTTACCTTCATCATTATATATATCAGTAGCTGACTGTCTTGTTTCTCCTATATACTTCATTAACCCCATCTTATCTTTATCAGACAATGTATCTAGTTTATTTACAATATCAGGATAGTCTTTTGTCATATTAGCCATATTAATTCCTGGAATATTTAAAGCCATTTTTTCTCCTTCTTCAACACCTCCTGTAGCATACCCTCGTCCAAACTTAAATTTAGGTGTTTTACGAGCATGGTCAATTCCCCATCTAGGTATTACTTTACCAACTGTTTTTCGTAATAAATTTCTAAAACCGCTTTCAGTATTTCCAAATTTTTCAAAACGTTTAGCATCTCTGTTATAGTTTCTTAAGTACTTCTTTTCTTTCCCAGCCTCTTGCGCGTCTTTTAGTTTTGTTTGAAATCTATTACGCATGTCTAATTCTTTTCTATATAGCTTATCGTTACGGTTTTCCATAACACTGTTATAATGCTCATCACTTTGATTAGACAAATAATTATTGTACCTATCAGATATACCTTTTTGGCTTGCAAATTGACTACCTCTTTGATCTTGACGATTTAATCCTAATCGCACTTCTTTAGGCGCTATAGTTTGTATCTTATTCTCCATTGTAGTACCTTCATCGCCTAAGCTAGTATCGTAAGTCATATTACCCTCGCCCCATTTATTAGTAAATCTTTGGCCTCCATATAAACCTACATTATAATCATTATCTTTTTGGATGTCATCATATTGCTGTTTAGTTACATTAGCATCTTCAAATGTAGAACCCATATAGTTTTGACCTCCAGTATAATATTTCATAGGACCGCCATAACGAGCATATTTTTGTTGGTTAGTACTAAGGTCTTGACCATAATTAATACCTGACTGTGTTCTCTGATCAGCTTTTACTACATCTCTTTCAGTAGCTAAAGTATTTATTTTTTGCTCATGCTCTTCAGCCGCTCTTTCTTCAGCCCTTTTTATTTTATTTCTTTGAGACCATTTTACTCCAATATCTTTAATTCCTTCAATATAATTTCCAGTAGCAATTGCAGTTCCAATATCTCCTCCCACTTCCCACCATTTATATGTTCCCGCATCTTGATCATTAAATACTTGATCTGTTACCTGATCTATAGGATCTGAAGACACTCCTGCAAGAGACATTCCAGCAGATAAAGCCATATCTGCAGCTTGATGCTTTCCTTGAATATTAGCTTCTTGTTCAGAACTATCGGGACCCGCTTCATTTAAAGCGGCTTGTTGCGACGCCATATCTTGTTCATTTCCTGGAACATACATTTGATTTCCTACAGTACTACTTGTAGTTTGATAAGAGCCTGTTGCTGCTGTACTAGGGTTGTATCCTTGAGGTATAGTGTTGTTATACATAGATACATCCTCGCCTCCGCCTACGTATTTTCTTCTACCCCCAGCTCTATAATAGTCTATACCGCCTTTACGTTTTTCAGACGTATTTATTATTACAGGGCTTCCTTTACCTTCTTTAGATCCAAAATACTTACCTAATTTTCTAAAGGTTCCGTAGCCGCCTTCTTTTTCATTATTGTATGCTTTTATTCTGTCTATTAATTTCATATCTTCTGAAACGCTATCGTTAAAATTATATTGATCTACAACTAAAGTATCATTACTACCTGGAGGTATAACTATACTTGCTTGCCCTATAGTACTTTTTAAATTGTACTCAGGACTTGTAAAACTTTTCTTTATTAAGTCACTAGTATTTGACCCTGTTGGATCTACATCAGCGTAAGGATTATCTGAAGTTCCATAATCTTTATAACTAATATTTGTTTTACCTTCTTTTAAATTTTTTCTTACTATTTCTTGAAGGCTTTTTTTCTGTCTATTATTTAAATCATGCTCTGTAATAGGCTGTTTAAACATGTTAGGAACAGTAATGTCTTCCGCTAAGCTTCTTACATTTAAAGGAAGTGAATTATACACAGCAGTTACAGGGTTTAAAACAGAAGTTGCTTCTGACATCCCTTGCCTTGTTTGAAAACTGCTATATGCTTTTTGACTCTCAGGTCCCCACTGTCCATCTATTTGTACATTATAACCTTGCTCTTTTAAGAGTCTTTGTAACTTTTTTATTTTATCCATTACCTGTTATGTTTACGCATTCCTACGGACGTGGAGTACAAATTTACAAAATTTTTATTAACATTATTGTGTATTAGCCTAATTCCTAAGTATGTATCTGCAAACTTGCGTTTTTCATTCCAAGGTTTACTATCAGCTATATAGTAAGGATGGGTAAATATTGTATATGCCCCATTTGTACCCCACGTAGCTTCAAACATATCATGGACATCTTGATTACCTACATAGTCTAATCCTACAGATTCTCCAGACAACGACGCAAATGTAGTAGCTGATATGTACCCATCAAACCCAGAAGTCTGAACAGTTTGTAGAGTGTACCCATCTAAAGTACTTTTCCAAATTTTAGACATATCTCTAAATTTGTTTATATTCCATAGATGTCCTACTTTTCTAACATTCTCTAAGTGTCTAATATTAATATTTCCTGAGTGTTGTGTATTGTTATACACAAAGAAACTTGTAAAGCCGTCTTTATCTAAACGCTTATATCTTATTTGATTTAAATTAGGAGTACCTGTATTAGCAGCGGCATATACTTCTGTTTCATATGCAAAGCTTGAATATACTTTAGAAACATCTCTTTCTTTATTTTCTATAACCTCTACCTCAAAAGGTCGAATCCAATTATAATCGTTAACATCTATTGAAGAACCTTCTGAAGGTCCGTAGAAAAGTCCAGGATTTTCTGATCTATTGTGTTCCCATATACCCCAAGACTCATCATTAGCATTTCCTACCCAACCGCTATCATTCCAAAACTGCGTAGGGTAATCTTTCCAATTATAGAAAGAATATAAAGTTTTAGAAGTATAGCTATATAAATGAGGTAAATAGTCATGTAAAGATCCCCAAGAATTTAATTCTGGATAAAATGATATAGTCCACCCAACTCGCTCCCAAATATCAGTTTTTGGGTCTACTGGATCTGTTGGCTCTATAACTTCTTCTATTATTACTTCTTCCTCAGATGGTTCCCAAGCCTGATTTCGTATTACTATTACTCCTAGCTCATTAGTAACATCTTGATTTATAACTTCTAAATTACTTTTATCTATAGCAAGTGAGTTTCTTATTGTAGCTACTCCTCCTGCTTCTACATTCCCTGGAGTCATGTACCAGTCTGTTGTAAATATATCACCCGCACTTCCAAGAGAATCTGCACTTCTATCCATATATACTTTAACAGTATTTACGCCATATGTGGCAGGAGATACTGCTCCTGTAATAGGATCTATATCAAATTCATCCCCTACTTCTTTATCTGCAATTTCTGGAAAAGTTGTTTCATCAAGTTCTGCACATTGATGAAATGCGTATACTCTAGTTTCATGAGATCCATCAGCCTCAAAAGGTCTTAATACGTTGTCACTAGAAGGACCTGTTTCGTGTCCAGTAAGTATGTAATCTGCTGTATTAGTAGGAGATATAGGTATGTATTCTGTCTCTTGTTCTGAAACATTTACAGGATCACTATTATCTGCAGCCGATACACCAGTAAGATGTACATCTCTTCTCCATTGCGCTCCAAATGCATGCCCTTCTCTACCTATATCTACTCCATAAAAGTAAACATTTCCAGATTCATTAAATTTTAATAAGGAGGATGACCCCATGATATAGCTAGTAGTTCTATACTTATTAGAGTAACCAGCTGTATCCATAGCTGCATCCTGAATTATATCAGTAGAACTTTCAGTTAAATATGTAGCAACCGCATCTGTTGATGAAGCTCCAATCATATTCCATCCTTTATCATGATGTATAAAAACATCTGAACCTTCACTATCTCCATTTTCAGAAGGATACCTAGTACAATTTTTTGCAATTACTGTAAGCTCGTTTTTAGTTGGTATGTGCCAATTTATTTTAACAGATGAATCATATTCATTTCCTAAATTTCTAAAAGGAGTACCAACATTTACAACATCAAATAGCTCTCCCCAACTAGCAGCTCCTGTAGTTGCAGGAGTAAAATTAACTTCTGTATAAAGAGTCTTAATGTAATCTGCAAGTTGTCTAGTTCTGTATGGGCCGTCTGTAACGTAATGGTAACCTTGCGGAGTATCTAATATTTGTCCAAGCGCCAGATCATCATTAAAATAAAGATCATCAAAATTTTGATCGGTAAAATCATCAAGAGCAGTGTTAGGAGCTTCAACTCCTAGCGAAGCAAAATACCCTGCAGGGTTAATTTGCATGCCACTAAAAATAGCTGCCGCTGTGTGCCCTAAACTTAAAGCCAATTGAATATTTGCTAACAAACTACTATAACCACTATTAGTTCTATGGACAGGAAGGAATTTTGTAGGAAGACCTATTGTATTTGCATGAAGGTCATCTGCTGGAGTACCATTATTAGAATAGGTATTTGCTATATATCTTACAACATAAATACTTCTTTGTCTTCCTTCAGGATCCCCTTTTTCACAAGTGTGATATATAGATTGTTCTAACTCTTCAGGATGATGCTCTACATACATTTCTAAAGCTTTTTCTAACAATCCTGTATTAGGCAGCGCCCAATCGTTTGAATTCCCATCGCCATATTGACGAGCACTCTCAGCTGCAACATTATACTCTGTACCAAGGTCTTCTCCAGCTTGTAATGATGATCCAGCTACAGATACATCTTGCTGTGCAACTAAATGCATATGCGCATTACAAGCACTAAACATAATGTGCGCAGAAGGCCCTGATACAAACATAGGTATATTAACATAAGGCTTGCCTAAACATCCATATCTATATGTATCAGGTAAATGTTTTGCTAAATGTATATTATAAATATTTTGAGCTGAAACAATAGGTTCTACTTCATAAACATACGCTCCTTGATACGTGTCTCCCACTTCAGGGAGTTCCATAGAACGAGGAGCTTTTCTTTTAGATGTAATACTAACTGACTCTCCTGATGGTATAAATACACTTTGAATAGCTGGAGAATCTGAAACTATACTTTTTGTATCTAAATAATAATTAGTTACTGGGTCAGAAACTACATAGCTTAAAGCTGGAGTACTATTAAATATTACACTATCTATAGCCCCATCAAATCCTCCAGAAGCATAAAATGAAAGCTCGCTATCTTCTCCTTGCCATACATCTTCTATTGTGTAAGTACCATTACTAACAAAGTTTCTTATAAAAGGTGCTGATTTTCCATAAAATACTTTTAAACTACCTGTTGTAAGTCTAGAAATTGTAAAAGTTAAAACATGATTTTTTCCAGATTCAACTGGTACAGTTTGAGAAATATGTCCTGCAGAAGTACCACTATTAATTGCTTCTTCATTTGTTATAGTCCATCCTGAATCTAAACTCCATCCAGAGTACCCAGCATCTTTTAATGATATTTCTTTTATATATAAAGTTGCATCAATATCAATACCCCCATGTATTTTTAATCTATAGGAACCAGATTCTCGCACACGTACGGGAACAGTTGTAGTTATAAAATCAGATTCAGGAGATGCCGTATTTAATATAGCGTTTAAAGGTTCTAACGAAACATGAATTCCATGATCTCCTTTCCAAGTTATTTCTAGGTTATAATTTTTATCTTTTTCTAAATTAAAGAACTGATAAATATAACCTTGAGGATTATATTTTAATTCTAAAATATTATTTATAACTTCTCTGTGAAGAGGTCTAGAAGCTCTCCAGAAAAATGATGAAGGTAAAGGCTCTATATCTAAAAACGTAGTAAATTCAAAATTAGTTTTACTTATTAATTCATTACCAGCTTCAAAATTTCCATTTTGTAATAAACTTACTGAAGGTTCAAATAGCAATTTATATGATTCTGCATCTGTATCATATATGAGTCCTCCAGCAACACCTTTACCACCTTTGTTTCTTAAAGATCTTCCTCTCTCTGTAAGGATTAAAGCCCTTTTAGTTAAAAGTATTCTTTGATATTTTTCATCCCATGCACTTATTAATCCCTTACCTGTAATAGGACTATCAGTCATATTTGTAAGTGATGAAATATTTGCCTCTTGAGAAGTAAGTCCTTCTGCTAATTCATATTGATTAGAAGTATATGTACTATGTGAATCTTTTTCTACAGCAAGATTATTATAGAACCATTTTTCCATTCCAAGATTACTAATCTCAGTCATTTTATTAGTAGTTAAGAATACTTTTTTATTTCTTTCATCTACAGAAAAATATCCATACTTAGTAACTAGAGTAGAAAATTGTGATTGTGTTCCTCCGTACCCATGCTCTGTTTGTACAAGCTCATCAGGAGTTTGCGCAAATATATCTCCTGTACCAATAAATGCTTCTGATCCATCTTTCATTGACATAGTTTGTTTACCTTTTGTAACAAACAAACTGTCTTCCATATGTATATATAAAAGATTGTTAAAGGTAGAAAGAGTCCATAAAGATCCTCTATTTCTAGCCATGTCTTTATGCTCTTGCGATAAAAATATTCTATAATTATCTATAAGAGATCTAGGATCAGATTTTGCTGATCTATGTATTCTAGTTGTAAATTTAGAAGGCGCAGTTATTAAATTAGGTAATACAAATGCAGGTCTTGTATTATTTACTAATGAATAATCTGCATTATATTTTATTTTATCTGGACCTGTAAGATCAAATAGATTTTCTAAATCTTGAGTTTTACCATCTCTATCAAGTATTGATACTTTTTGCATAGATGATCCTGGAAAATATGTAGTACTAGAATCCTCTTCATGTCTAAAGTTTATATTATCAGTACTTTCTATAATAGTAAAAAAGGTACTAACCTGTGCAGCTCCGTTATACGTACTAACACGAGGAGTAAGAGTTTGTCTAAATCCATACTTACATATAAATGTATCTCCTCCTAGTATTACGCCGTCTCCTCCTGAACCTACAGGCTCTCCACATTCAGGCGGCGGTTCAGGCGCATACTCACACGAATGATCAGCCATAGTCGCATCTGGATTGTAGTTTATAGCCGCAGGGTCTGTACATCCCATAATTGGATCTGGCGGAGCTGGAGCATAATGATGACGCCAACCTTTTAATCTACCATACCTAGGCGCTATAAATAGTTGTGTCTGATTTACAAATTGGTAGAAATGAGAATTTGAGTCAACTTCAGCCTGATTTCTAAAATTAGTACTTCCGTACCAGTCTCCTGCCTCTATAGATTGTACTTCCCATCCAAACATACCTCGCACCCAACCTGCATGCCCATTATCAGTATTTGATGTCTCACCAGTAATTGCCGAAGTACTACAACCTGCCCCACGAATTCTAGGATCCCACATATTTTCTAATATTGATACTCCTGATCCTGCTCCTCCGCCTGTATAAATATTATCCCAAAGGTCATAAACTTCATGCCCAGAAGGGTAATAAAAATTTTCTGTAAGCGAGTCAATAGTAGCGTGCCCCGCTTTAGCAGTGTGTAAGAATAGCCCAAATGTAGTACCTAAGTCATTAGGGCACTCTGCATAAACATTATCTGGAGGACCTATACCAATATAAGTATGACTTCTAATATAAGATCTACCTAAATTTATATTGTTAGTTAGTTCAGGCCAATGTGTGCCTGCCGCATTAAGAACAAGCTCTTGATTAAAATAGCTAAGAAGGGCGCTGCTATATTGATCTTCAAAAGGAAACCCAAAATAAGGACCCATAACCCAGCTCCATTTTATAAACTCATTCTCGGTAGGAACTTTCCAATCTGTGTGGCCTGTTAAGTCAAATGCAGGTCCTGCATTAAATTCTGCCATCCCTTGTTCAGCAGTAACAGAATCATAAAAACAAGAATAGTCTAAAGTTCCAGGATCTCCTATAACATTATCAGCAGTTAACCCTGCAGAATTACATATATCAAATTCTGTAAAAACATAATAACTACCGCCGCTTGAGAATGGAGCATGAAATACAACACCTCCAGCTTCTTCAACATAACTAGCTACTTCAGGTGCATTTCTAGAAGCCTTACTTCTTCTATTTGATCTATCTTTAAGAGATCTACCTCCAGATAAAGCACCAACAGCAAAGTCTCCCTCTCCTCCAATAATGAAATTTTCTAAATTTAAACCTTTTATCTCAAAGCCTGTCCATATAAGATTCTGACTATCTATAGTATTATAAACATCTGTTTTAAAAGCTTCTAAATTTACTGTATAAGCTTTTACTATTTCTCCTAAGTAGCTACTTTTATTATCTACTATAGGTGTTTCGTTTCCAGACCCTGCAGTATTTACACGTTCTAAGAAACCTCCATTACTACTGTTTCCTGCAAGGCCTAAAGCTATATGCGTTTCTCCTCCTTGATTGTATAGTTTGTACCCAAACCCATGGCCTGAAGCATCTAAAATAGAATCTCCGTTTACGTATGTTTTGCATCTTTCTTTTAATACTTTATATGTTTTTCCTACTGAAAAATCATAATTAGAAGCTATATAAAATCTTGAATTAATAATTTCTACATCACATGCACTTCCTCCAGTACCCGCATTACTTTCAAGATGGTGAGCTCCTGGCCCTAAGAAAGTATGATATGTTGAAATCCATTGCGGAGCGATATGAGTTGCAGGAGAAATACTTTTTTGAGTTCTAAGTAATTCAAAATTGTAAAAAGAAAGCATTTGATATTGCTTGCCGTCATTAGGAGCAGTTCCTGAATACAGACCATCATTAAAACGCAAAGGAGTTTTTATCCAAAAATTTTGAACAACCCCTGCAGCTCCTGTATTATTTTGTGAACATCCTCCAATTTGTCCTTCAACTTTGTCATATGGTGTAACAACCCCTTGCCCTAAAATACGTTTATTCGCATGTTGACGATCAGCATAATAAATTCTAAATCCTTGAACTTTATTAGCAATCTCTTGAGGTATTTTAATATTTTCTAACGTAAATCCTAAAGCTCTTACACTATCAGATACAGTACCACCTTCTGAGATAGATACAGCTGCTCCTGCTAAAGGACTACTATGAATATGTCCATTTACATTTTCATCATTGTATAAGTTAAAATCGTTTGGAAAGTTATTATCAATGTTACTATCACCACCATAATACCCAGGACCACTAAATCCCAGATCTCCCCATATGCCTGAAGCTTGAGCTTGAGAGTGGTCAAATAATACCCATCCACTGTCATCTACCGCTAAACATTCTGCTAAGTAAGCTCCTCCTGGATCTAAGCCTGTCCAATCAGGAATAAGAAGAGAATCAACTCCCCACTGTATAACGTATGTAGACCCAGGAACAAGATCTCCTAAACCTTCAACACAGTAAAACGCATCATGATCATCTAAATATCCACTGTTTGGACCTACTGTACTACCATCGTTTAAATAGAAGGTAATATTTAAATCTTCCATTTTATTTTGATTAATAGCAGCACTAGTAAACCTAATTTTTTTTGTGGGCATAGGCTCTATCTCAGTAGTAATTGACGAAGTAGTAGTACTTTCAATTACTCTAAAATCAGGATTATCGTTTTTAGGAAAACGATGATGTCTAACTTTTGCAGGATTTCCATCTTCATCTTTATAGACAGGACTTGAAAAAGATTCTGTATCTGGATAATACTCATGCGCATTTTCCCAGTACTCCATATCGTTAGAGTAGCTTTGTTGACTATAGCTTTTAAAATGGAAATTTTTTATATCTCCTAATTTGTTTATATTCTCAGCATTAAAATTTTCAGCATTTTCTAAAGGATCAAGCTCATCCCATATAGCTTGACGTCCTGGAATATGGTAAGCATAAGACATACTACCGTCGTTCATAATGAACGATATATAAAAAGCATATACTTCTCCTCTTGTGTACCCTCTTCTTTTATATGCATTATACGGATCTCTATATCCGTTAGCTTTATTAGTTTCAAAAGGAGGCATCTCTATAAATCCATTCTCCATATTATCAGAAACCATTGAAAATTCATCAAATGCGTCAAATGTTCTTATTTTAGCTGAAAGCTTAATATCACCTGCATAATGCTGATACCCTACATCTAGATTTCTTTCTAAATTACCTAGATATAAAACATCGTCTAATTGAGTCATAGTTTTAACAGTATCGTAAGCGATAGTATCAATTACAATATCATCTACAGAAGAACTTTGATACCCTTCTGTCCCAGAAAAAGTTAATACAATTGGAGCATTATCTGAATCTACTTCTATGTCGTGCAATTGAAATGCAAATCTTTCTCCTCCTAAATGTTGTATTATAGCAGGACGTATATAATCGTAATCTGTATTATAGTCAAATATTCTCCATACAATAGACTTACCTGTTTGAGTTCCTGGAGGACATCCGTCATATCTTTCTATAGGCAATACGCTTTCTATATCATCTACAATAGGCACAGGATTATCTACTACTACATAATTAGTAGCTACTAAATCTTTATCTACATATGCAAGTGCTAACTGATAAGATCCTGATACTAAACCTCCACCAGAAATTACTTTTTGCAATTCTATAGAAGGCGTTGGACCTGCATGAGGAAATAAATTTAACCTATCTATGTAAGTTCTATTATAAGAAGTCTCAGGAAATTTACCATAAATATGTTCATAGTATCTACTTATGTTAGTAGCAGTTCCTCCACCCGCATACCAATCATTAAATACGTTTTGAATATTTTCGAGCTGTCTTGTAATATTTAAAGATCTTGCAGGATTTTTTCCATCTGTCCAATATATAATTAAATTCTGTTTAGAATTAATTTTATAAGTACCTGTAATAGGATGTTGAGTACTAAATTTAAAATCAGTATCTATAATTTTACAATTTGGACCTTCTATTTCACTAGTTCTTCCTGGTAAATTTAGTATAGTTTTATAGTCCATAGATTCTAAATTACCTTCTTCATAGTAAAGCATACCTATTTCACATCTTCCATACTCATTTTGTGCAGTAGAATCAATATGTACAGAAAATACAATTATTCTATCATCAGTAACTTCAATTGTACCTATAACTTTATAGCCTTTAATTGGTGCTAAAAATTGTCCTTCTTGAAATTTTCTTCTACCAATAGATACTGCTAAAGCATTACCTTCTTCGTTACCTATAGTTCCATCTACTCTATTAACAATAGCATTTTTAGCGTATCTCCAAGTTCCTTCAGGTTGATCTGAAGGAAAAGTATCTCGTACAAGTCCTTTTATATATCTACTCATTAGCCTCTGTATAATGTTTCTCTATCGTTTAAGTCTTCAAAAAATGTTGCAGTTCTATTAATGCTAGGAATAAGTCTAACCCACTGATTCATAAATGATTCATATCTATCTATGTCAGGATAGTTAGCAGAGTTTCTAGCTTGTGTGCAATAGTACTGCCATTTTTGATCTGCAAACGCATAGTCTATTTTATTTGTAGGTTTGTCAAAACCACCTAATAGTAATTTTTTAAATATGTACCAAAACATAGCTTCTCTAAAACTAATGTCATCAGGTATCATAGGAAAGTTATCTTCATCTAAAGGAAAAGCCATATAGCTTAAACATAGCTTTCCTGAAGTAAAAGATGTTTTTATAAACCCGCCGTCTATTATATAAGACTCTTCGCTTTCTGCAAATTCATTAGTAGTTCCTTCTGCGTGCATACTTTTATGAAAAGTTCCTGCACCATACTTTAAAGGACGCAATGCTGCATCGTTTCCAAAATATATGTTTTCAAGTACTACTAGTCTACTAGTAAGCTCTCTAAGTTCTAATACATTAGACTTATATTGAGTATCAAAATTATCTAGATCTGCAGTAACTAAACTAGAAGATGTTAACTGTTCTACATTTTGATTATACTCATCAATAGTTGCTTTTAAAGTATTTACTTTAGCTAATACCGTCTGTAACTCATTGCTTACTGAAGCAGTTACAGTATCATTTACAGCTACTTGGTTTATATAATATAAATCTTCAGGCAGAATATGTCTATGATCTGCAACGTCGCATACTTTTTGTTTAGCGACAAGTTGTGTAGAAGCTCCAATATGTTCTAGAGCTTCCCCTATCCATTCTACAGCATCTGTAACCCAATCAGCATTATTAGGTTTAATGTCTCGCATTACCTTTCTAATAACTGATTTGCATGATGTATGTTTATATACTGCCATTGTATTATATTTTATAGATTATCTAAATTTTCAATACCTGGTTCTAAAAACCCGCCTGTTCTATAGCGCATAGGGATTGGAGCTTTTCCGCCTTTTTTCTTTTTCTTCTTTTTAATAACACCTTTACCCATTAAAATGTCTTTTTGTGTTACTTTACCATCACCGCTTAAGTCTGGAAACCCCCCTGTTTTATACATAGATTTTTTCTTTTTCTTTACCATACCACCTGTTTTTTTAGTTTCGTTATTAATTTTATTTTCTTGTTCTAACATTTGTTTAGTAGGCTTTTTGCCGCTACCTTTATTTGCTCTTATATTATCCCAAAGACCTCGTTTAGAGTAAGAGCCGTCTTTTCTTTTAAGCATAGTCATATCAATTCTTTTTAAATTTTAAATATGCTAAGTCATCTGTTTTTAACAGATTGATTAGTTTTTCTTTATTGCCTTTAACTCCTCTTGTAGGGTCAAATCTATATACAGATTTATTAGGTATAAGGCATTTACCTTTTCTCCAATAGTATCTGCAATATTCTGCATTAGTGTGATATATATACCACTTAGTTCCTTTGCCTGTTTCAGCATCAAATAGAGCTATTCCTTTAGCTTCTAGTTCTTTTTTATATTTTAAACTTTCTCCCCAATCTATTTTAGGGAATGCAGGATTTGTTTCTATACGCACAATAGACAAAGATGATAAATTGTTTCCCATATTAAATGTACTTCCATCTAATACTGAATCAATCATATTTATATTAAACTCTGAGCATATAGAAGTAAAAGTTTTTTTATTTATAAACTCATTGTTATTTACATAATCAGAATATATATCTTTTAGTGTGTATCCCATTAGTTATTTCTTTGTCTAGACGGCATTGCTTGTTTATCTTGCGCAGTGTCATTAGTAGTATCACTACTTGTAGTTGCTAACAGTTGAAGTTCTTTAGATGCAATTCCTTCTGTAATAACTTGTATCATATCCATAGGTATTGGGTAATCAAAATTTTCATCATAGCAATCTGTACCATCACAATCATATGAAGACAAATCTTCAGGATCTTCAAATATACCTCTAACATTTACAAATTGTAAACCATTAGCATTATAAACATATAAATGATCTTCTATCATATATGCTCTTCTTTCTTTTCTTACATACTTGTCATAAGGTAACCACTGAACAGTTGTAGGCTCGACAAGAGGTATAGTTTTTAATCCTGTAACATCGCCCACATGTGTAATAGCGTCTTTAAAATTTAATCTAACTGTTTTAGGTATAGGCTCTTTACTTTTATATACAGATAACCCTGAAGGAAGACTACAACATTTTGAGCCATCAGTTTTCTCTAATTCTATACATTTTAGATCTTGTTCTAAATGTCTTGTAATATTACCATTTCGAGCATAGTCTCTTCTAATAAGCATTGCTCTGTAATACTTAATATTAAATTTAATTTGAGCTAATGAGATATGCTCACTTACATTAGATCTCCCG
>TARA_R110002012_G_scaffold64308_2_pt1 | contig 21063 bp, 20 predicted proteins | sample TARA_R110002012 | Tara Oceans TARA_R110002012 (sample SAMEA4396515) | marine metagenome | biome: Westerlies Biome; feature: [DCM] deep chlorophyll maximum layer (ENVO:01000326); material: water (ENVO:00002006), including particulate matter (ENVO:01000060) such as... | depth 40 m | reverse complement strand
GGTATAGCACCAAATATTTGCACAAATGAAAGTAGTTTTACTGTAACTATTATTGGAATTCCTCCTGTTGATATACTAACCAATCAAACAGATTGTACCGAATACATTCTTCCAACATTAACTAATGGTAATTATTTTACAGCTTCAAATGGAACGGGAACGATGCTAAATGCAGGCGAATCTATTTCTACAACTCAAACCATCTTTATTTATAATGAAATTGGTACAGCTCCAAATAACTGTTCTAATGAAAGTAGTTTTATGGTTACCATTTCTGGAACTCCTCCTGTAGATGCTATGACAAATCAGAATGTTTGTTCTAATTACACATTGCCAACCTTAACAAACGGTAATTATTATACAGGAACGAACGGTACTGAAACCCCTTTATTTGCTGGAGACGTTATTTCAACTACTCAAACTATTTTTATCTATGATGAATCTGGTATAGCACCAAATATTTGCACAAATGAAAGTAGTTTTACTGTAACCATTATTGGTATTCCTCCTGTTGATGTGCTACCCAATCAAACAGATTGTACAGAATATATTCTTCCAATATTAACCAACGGGAATTATTTTACAGCTACAAATGGAACGGGAACGATGCTAAATGCAGGCGAATCTATTTCAACAACTCAAACCATCTTTATTTATAATGAAATTGGTACAGCTCCAAATAACTGTTCTAATGAAAGCATTTTTAATGTAACCATTTTAGGTCAACCAAACGTGGATATTATAGACGACCAAGAAATTTGTTCAGAATACATACTGCCTACTCTAACAAACGGGAATTATTTTACAGCGAGTAATGGAACTGGAACCCCTTTATTTGCTGGAGAGACTATATCCACAACACAGACTATTTTCATCTATAATGAATCTGGTACAGCTCCAAATATATGTTTCAATGAAAGTAGTTTTATGGTGACAATTTTTCCAGAGGCTGATTTTACATTAACCGAAAACAATCTTGAAATAAATGAAAACACGTTAACTGTTACTATGACAGATACGAGCATTTCTTATGAATACGCCATAGATAACGAAAGCTTCCAAACAAGTCCATTTTTTAATGGATTATCAAATGGTTCGCATATTCTATATGTTCAAGATGAAAATGGTTGTATAGTAAAATCTATTCCGTTTGAAATAGAAACGACAAATACCATTCATATTCCACCTTTTTTCACACCTAATAACGATGGTCAAAATGATGTTTGGCAAATTACTGATACTCAAAATACCATTAAGGAAATTTACGTTTACGACAGATATGGTAAACTTTTAAAACAAATTCCTTTGCAGTCTAAAAGCTGGGATGGTTTATACAGAGGCTACCCAAAAGAAAGTAACGATTACTGGTACCTAATTACATTACGAACTGGCAAACAACTGAACGGTCACTTTACATTAAAACGCTAGATTTTGCTTATTTTTGTTAAACGAAACAAGCATATCAAATCTATTGGATGATTAGCCTAATTCAGGCAATCTGCTAGTTTACCTCGGAAACAGTAAAAAACATCAACAAGGCTTCATGAAATTCAAAATAAAATCCGAATTTAAACCAACAGGAGATCAACCTCAAGCTATTAAAAAATTAGTAGGAGGTATTGATTCTCATGAAAAATATCAAACCCTTTTGGGTGTTACAGGCTCGGGAAAAACCTTCACTGTTGCCAATGTTATTGAGGAGGTGCAAAAGCCAACTTTAGTTTTAGCGCATAACAAAACGCTTGCTGCACAATTGTATTCTGAATTCAAACAATTTTTCCCTGATAATGCAGTAGAATATTTTGTGTCTTATTATGATTATTACCAACCAGAGGCGTACATTCCGGTTTCGGGTGTTTATATAGAAAAGGATTTATCTATTAACGAAGAAATCGAAAAAATGCGATTAAGCACCACGTCTTCCCTACTTTCTGGTCGTCGTGATGTGATAGTAATTGCTTCCGTTTCCTGTTTATATGGTATTGGAAATCCGGTGGAATTTCAAAAAAATGTCATTTCTATTGAACGAGATGAAGTCATTTCGCGTACCAAATTATTAAATCGTTTGGTACAGAGTTTATATTCCAGAACGGAAGGTGAATTTAATCATGGAAACTTTAGAATAAAAGGTGACACAGTTGATGTATTCCCGAGTTATGATGATCACGCGTTTAGAATTCACTTTTTTGGTGATGAAATTGAAGATATTGAAGCCTTTAATGTACAAACCAATGAGGTTATAGAAAAATACGACCGACTTAATATTTATCCTGCCAATATGTTTGTCACATCGCCAGATGTGTTGCAAGGTGCCATAAAAAGTATCCAAGACGATTTGGTAAAACAATACGATTATTTTAAAGAAATTGGAAAACATCTTGAAGCCAAACGTTTAAAAGAACGTACTGAATTCGACTTGGAAATGATTCGTGAATTGGGCTACTGTTCTGGTATTGAAAATTACTCGCGTTATTTAGATGGCAGACAACCAGGAACCAGACCCTTCTGTTTATTGGATTATTTTCCAGACGATTTTTTAATGGTTGTAGATGAAAGTCACGTAACTATTTCCCAAGTACATGCCATGTATGGAGGCGATAGAAGCAGAAAAGAAAATTTGGTAGAATACGGTTTCCGTTTACCTGCAGCTATGGATAACCGTCCGTTAAAATTTGAAGAATTTGAAGCCCTTCAAAATCAAGTAATTTACGTAAGTGCTACACCTGCGGATTATGAATTGCAAAAGTCTGATGGTGTTTTTGTAGAACAAATTATTCGCCCAACAGGATTGCTAGATCCTGTAATTGAAGTGCGCCCAAGTTTAAATCAGATTGATGATTTAATTGAAGAAATTCATTTACGTATTGAAAAAGACGAACGTACTTTAGTCACAACCTTAACCAAGCGTATGGCTGAAGAATTAACCAAATATCTGGATCGGATTCAAATTAGGTGTCGCTATATTCATAGTGATGTGGACACTTTGGAACGTGTAGAAATCATGCAAGATTTACGAAAAGGGCTATTTGATGTATTAGTTGGTGTCAATTTACTTCGTGAAGGTTTGGACTTACCCGAAGTATCATTAGTAGCCATTCTAGATGCGGATAAGGAAGGTTTTTTACGTTCGGCACGTTCTTTAACACAAACGGTTGGTCGTGCAGCAAGAAACCTCAACGGAAAAGCAATTATGTATGCGGATAAAATAACCAAAAGCATGCAAAAAACGATTGATGAAACCGAATACAGACGAGAAAAACAAATTAATTATAACACCAAACATAATTTAGTTCCAACAGCCTTAAATAAAAGTTTAGACAATGCGCTAACCAAAAACTCGGTTAGTACGTATAGTTATGAATTGGAAGCTGCAAAAGCTGCAGAACCAGAAAGTCAATACTTAACGAAAGGTGAGCTAGAAAAGAAAATTCGTGAAAACCGAAAACAAATGGAACAAGCAGCCAAAGCTTTAGACTTCATGGAAGCTGCACAATTTAGAGATTTAATAAAAGGGTATCAGGAAAAATTAGACAAGTTGAAGGTTTAATTAATTATACTGCACCTTAAAAATATCAATAAGTACATCAGGAGGAACCACCTTATTAGGAAAACTTTCCATTAAGTAAAGTACTTTATTAATAGATTCGTGGCTTAACCCCATACGTAACCCATAATTATGAAGTTTAATTTTATCTTTAGGAGAATTTTCCTCATCAATATTCATGAGTAAAACTAAACGATGGAATTGCACGATACGTTCGCTATGCGATTTTAAGTGCATATAATTAATCGGGTTTTCAATGAGATAATCAAAATCTTCTCTTGAAATATCTAATTGCCTCGCAATTGCTAAAAGAAAATTATATTCAATAGGTTTTAAGTTGGTTTCATTTTTAGCAAATGAAATCATTTCGGATAAGAGACTTAATTTTTCAACCCTGTTAATTAGCATGAGAAATGGATTAATTATTCAAGTATAAAGATAGGTACAATGATTATTTGATAATCCATGATAAATTGTAACTTGTCGAAAAATTGAATGCATTTTATCGTTATTTTATTACATTTACTCAAAAAAATCAATTTAAATTTCTGATAATCAATATTTTAAATTAAAAATGCATTTCATCGATATTTTATAAATTAACGTTTAAATCAAGCTGTAAATAGCTTTCAAAAAGGAACTATGACAAACAACGATATTTTCAAAAAATTACGCGTAGCCTTACAACTACGTGATGACGAAATTGTAAAAATTTTAGAATTAGTCGATTTCAGAATTACTAAAAGTGAATTGGGTGCGTTTTTCAGAAAGGAAGATCATCCAAAATACATGGAATGTGGTGATCAAATTCTTCGGAATTTCTTGAATGGTTTGGTTATTCACCTTCGTGGTCCAAAACCAGAAAAGAAAACAAAACCTACAGAGAAACCTAAAGCAGTTACTATAAAAAAACCATTTGCGAAAGTGGCTAACAATAAAAAGTAAATCATATTCTAATCTGTTTTCTTTTCTTTAGAATATACAAACAGCAAAGTAAGACATTATTTACTTCAAAATAGAAACTAAAAAAGCTCTCAATTTATTGAGAGCTTTTTTTATGTTTAGAATTTTTATATATAATTAAGACAGCACTTGGTGTACTTTATCTGCAGCTTCTTGAAACTCTGTAGCACTCATTACGGCTAAACCTGAATTATCAATCAACTCTTTTGCAATATCCGCGTTTGTACCTTGAAGACGCACAATAATTGGCACTTCAATATTACCCATGTTTTTGTAGGCATCAATAACACCTTGAGCAACACGATCACAACGAACAATACCACCAAATATATTAATAAGGATTGCTTTTACGTTTGGATCTCTTAAAATTAATTCGAAAGCCGTTTCCACACGAGCAGCATCAGCAGTACCACCAACATCTAAAAAGTTGGCTGGCTCACCACCTGCTTGCTTAATTAAATCCATAGTTGCCATAGCAAGACCTGCACCATTTACCATACACCCAACGTTTCCGTCAAGGTCTACATAGTTTAGTCCAACTTCTTTGGCTTCAACTTCAATAGGGTTTTCTTCACGTAAATCGCGTAAAGCTTCATAATCTTTATGTCTGTATAATGCGTTTTCATCAATAGTTACTTTAGCATCGACAGCCATAATTTTATCATCACTTGTTTTTAACACTGGGTTAATTTCAAATAATGATGAATCAGACTTATCATAAGCCGTATATAAAGACGTAACGAATTTAGTCATTTCTTTAAAAGCCAAACCAGATAAACCTAAATTGAAAGCAATTTTACGTGCTTGAAACGGCATAATCCCAACTGAAGGGTCAATTTCTTCTGTAAAAATTAAGTGCGGAGTTTCGTCGGCAACTGTTTCAATATCCATTCCACCTTCAGTAGAATACATAATCATGTTACGACCTGTAGCACGATTTAATAAAACAGACATATAATATTCTTCAGGTTCACTATCACCAGGATAATAAACATCTTCGGCAACCAATACTTGATGAACACGCTTACCTTCAGCAGACGTTTGAGGCGTAACTAAATCCATCCCAATGATTTCACCAGCAATTCTTTCAACCTCTTGAAGGTTTTTTGCTAATTTTACACCACCACCTTTACCACGTCCACCAGCATGAACTTGGGCTTTTATAACGTGCCAGCCAGTACCAGTATCTTCTGTTAGTTTTTTGGCAGCTGCAACAGCTTCTTGAGCATTTTGAGCGACAATACCACGTTGGATACGTACACCAAAACTACTTAACATTTCTTTTCCTTGATATTCGTGTAAATTCATCTTATAAATTCGTTTAGAGTTTTCTCAATAAGAGAAAATCATTAAATTTTAGTTGCACAAAAGTAATCAACCTAACGCTTTTAACCAATAATTTTTAAAAGTTGTTTTCGGATTGAATGAAAATTTATTTCTTTAAAAATTTCTTCGTCTTAAGTCCGCTTTTAGTTTGAACAACTAAAATATAAAGACCGCTTTGTAATACCGATACGTCCATAGGTTTTGTTGCATCTTTAGAGGTCAAAATAACACGACCATTTATATCAGAAACACGAATAGACTGTATCGTATTTGGCGCATTATATTGAATGTTTAAAACATCGTTTACTGGATTTGGAACCACTCTAAAGTCGTTAGTTACAAATTCATTATTAGGTGTAGACAATGGGTTCGTTAAGAAACTTTCCATAATATTTATGGATTCATCTACTCCTGCAAAAGCAAAAACTATATCAGCTGTATTAGATCTAAAAACAAGATTTCCATTACTATCATCATAATAATAGTAAGACGTTTGATTAACAGTTCCATTAAAGATAAAAACGGTTAATATTAAATCCTGAACCACTTTAAGTCGTGTTACACTGCCAGTATAAGCACCTTCTCCAACATCGTTCATAATTAAAGTTCCATGTGCATCAACAGTAGTTGCAATGGTTCCTGTAAAAGTTCCAGAAACCGCATCACTCACAAAATTTCCTGCTACAGCATCAGTTGTAATATCTAAATAGCTTAAAGGAAACGTGCCTAACAACGCATTATTAGTAATATAATTTAATTCAATTCCAGCTGCTGTAACACCTGTAAAAGAAAACGCACCAGACATTTCTTCTTTTGCAAGAATATTATTTACATCCAAAGAACCTGCTGTGGAAATTGTTAAAATTTCAGTAGTTCCTGGAAAATCTCCTAATTCTGGTAAAGTTGGTGCAGCATAGGTATCTGTGTTAGTCCCTACAGATGTTAAACTATTGAAATTCCATGTTAATCCTGCACCTGTACCACTTTGATCAATGGCAGGCGAAGATTCCACAATAGCATACGAAGACATAGGAATACTAAAGAAAACATTAATGGGTGCTTGTGCGAAACTTGTAAAAGTTACGACTGTTGATAATAAAAGTAATGTTTTTTTCATGTTATAATATTTTAATTAATAGCGGGTTAAAGGTATAAAAAACGATTTTGTAATTTTAGAAAAAACGCCAAACATACTTTTTAGACTGTTTCTTTTTTATACTCAACCAAAATATTCATGGGTAAAACCCAATAGTTTCTTAACTTTACGGCTTTTTTAACCTTAAATAAATTCCAAAATGGAAACAAACACTTTATTACAAATTGCTCGGGATTATGGTAGTCCTATTTATGTTTATAATGCTGAAAAAATAGTATCACAGTATAAACGTTTACATACAGCTTTTAATAAGGTGAAACAGGTTAAGATTAATTATGTAGTTAAAGCTTTGTCCAACATTTCTGTATTAAAGCTAATGAACACGCTAGGATCTGGACTTGATACGGTATCAATTCAAGAGGTACAGTTAGGTTTAAAAGCTGGATTTTTACCAGAACAAATAATATACACACCAAATGGCGTGTCTTTGGATGAAATAGAAAAAGCAGCAGCATTAGGCGTTCAAATTAATATTGATAATTTATCCATATTAGAGCAGTTTGGTACAAAACATCCTAAAACACCTGTGTGCATTCGGATTAATCCGCACGTTATGGCAGGTGGAAATACTAATATTTCAGTTGGACATATAGATAGTAAGTTTGGTATTTCAATCCATCAAATTCCGCATATTTTAAGAATTGTAGAAAATACCAATATGACTATAAATGGTATTCACATGCACACAGGAAGTGATATTTTAGATATTGATGTCTTTAATACCTTTGATAGTTATGGCGAATGTTTATTGCTTTTGGGCGACAAAGAAAATGCTAAAAAAGCGTTCCAAAAGTCTGTAGAGTTAAATACCGATAATGAGAATGCTAAAAAAGCGCTTTCAGAATTGAATTAAGAAAAGAGAAAATAATTGTTTTTTTAAATGAAATAGAATCAACGAAAATATGACATGTCAGATTTCTATTCAAAAAATAGTGCCATCAAATATGCTTTTACAGGTTTCATAATAATTAGTTAAACCGTTATAAAAAAATATCAAAACTTACCAAAGTCATTATATTATCAATTTTTAATTTTTAAGATATTATGGACGGATTTAGTATTGTTATGGTTTTTGCCATTATCCTTTTCGCAAGATTAGGTGTTAGACTTGTTACAAGATATAGGCAGATGAAGCGTGAAGAACAAGAAGAAAACGAATCTAATTAATTATCAGCTTACAAATTGCTATAAAACGTTAAGCCATTTTTATCTAAATCATAAATAGCAAACTCTTTAGTTCCCCAATCCGTTTGATTTATTTGTATTTGACCTTGAAAAACCTGTTTGGCTTCAAATTCTATATATAGACTTTCAATATTTTGAGTTACAATCCGAAGTTGAGAAGCTACATGACCACTTTTAAAAAAATCTTCATTATGAACTTGCAAATGGATTTCTACATCTCCACGACGTAATCCTGCATAAGTTGGCACTTTAGGGTCATCAGCAAAAGCAATTTCAAAACCCAGTTTATTCACATAAAAAAACAAGGCAGCCAATATATTTTGAACTGGTAAAACAGGATGTATTTGATGCAGATGGGCTTTTTCCATTACTTTTTAATAGTTCCTGAAAAATGATTTACATTCGGATTAATTGGGTTCCCAGACGCTCGCCTAAACGAAGCTAACTGTCCACAGTGCCATATAGCATCGGCTATTGGTCCATTAATTTCATTCCAGAAGGAAATTTCTCGTTCACCAAAAATATTTTTGAATTGAGAAATATCATCACTCGCTCTTAAAATATCTGCAGCTGTTTTTAAATTTATAAGCGTTTGCCTTCTTATGTCTTCAAACGTCAAATCAGCTTCTTTCTCATTTGAATTTGGCTTCTTCAAAGTGGCATTGACAATTGTATTTGATAAACCGTATATATGCTCTATAGTTTCTTCAGTGGAACGCGAATCATCTGTAATTTTGTAAACTAAATCGGCTTCCTTTAAACCTTCAGAAGCCCAATAATACCGAAACCCTAATCCATCAACTAATGGCGCTGCAACAGTTACAGCTGTATAGGTTTCAGACGCTTCAGGGATTTCATAATAGGGTAATTTTTCCTGTGCATTCATAGTGATGTATATTATGGTAAAAAGACAAAACAGTATATTTTTTATCCTATTAATTTTTTAGTTCGTTTGTATTTGAAATAGGTGAAATCCCGTATTTATCAATTAAATACACCAAACTCGCCATAGTTGCTGCTCCCAATTCTAATTCGCGTTTATTTACGGCATCAAAGGTATCATTGGCAGCATGATGGTAATCAAAATAACGTTGAGAGTCTGGACGTAAACCTGCAACAACATTGGAATCCGTTTTTAGTGGTGCTACGTCTGCTCCACTTCCACCTTTTACAAAATAATGAATTAAATAGGGTTTAAATAAACTTTTCCAGCTTTCTATTTTAGCAAAAACGGCATCGTCACAATCAAACTGAAAACCACGAGGTGTAAAACCGCCAGCATCACTTTCTAATGAAAAAATATGCTTTTCACCTTTCTGTTTGGCGACTTCTGCATATTTTGTAGCTCCACGTAATCCGTTTTCTTCGTTCATAAATAATACAACACGAATGGATCGTTTTGGTTTAATTCCGCTTTCTTTTAGTAAACGCAATACATCCATGGATTGTACGCAACCTGCGCCATCATCATGAGAGCCGTCTCCTAAATCCCAAGAATCTAAATGGCCACCAACTATAATATATTCATTTGGAAATTGGCTTCCTGTAATTTCGCCAATCACGTTATAAGATTGTACATCCTGTAATTGCTGACACGTTTGATTAAAAAACAACTTCATATTTTTATCAAGCGCTAACATACCGCTCAATTTTTCAGCATCGTTTGTACTAATGGCTGCAGATGGAATGCGCTGCGAGTTAGGCAAATCGCCATAACTCATACTTCCTGTATGCGGCAAATCGTCCAAGCGCAAATTCATGGAACGCACTATAACACCAACAGCACCTAACTTTCCAGCTTCCATAGCTCCTGCATAACGCTGATCTACACAACCACCATAGGCTTCAAAGGTTTGTATTAAATCCGCTTGCATAGGTCTGTTGAAAAACACAATTTTTCTAGACACCTTATCTTTACCCAAAGCTATTAATTCGTCTATACTTTTCACTTCTAAAACTTCGGCTTTTGTACCACCAATTGGTGTTGCTATGGAGCCACCTAAAGCACAAATATTAACCGTTGTAGTTATTCCAGAACTAGATTCTATAAACGCGTATTCTTTATTCCCTCTTACCCATTTTGGAACCATAACCGGTTGAAGCCAAACCTTATCCAAACCTAATGTTTCCAATTGTTCTTTGGTGTATGCTACTGCTTTTTCAGCGTTTAAAGAGCCTGATAATCTGCCACCTATTTGATTGGATAAATAATCTAGCCATTCATAACTTTTTCCATTGGTTAAGGATGTAGAATAAATAGTTTTGAGTGTTTCCGCATCTGTTTGAGCAAAAATATTAATGGCTAAAAGAAAAAATAAAATAGGCAGTATATGTTTCATAAATGATGTTTGTGTCGTTAAAAAACTAAAAATAGGTTTTATTTAAAGGTTTATTCTAAAAGGAATCTTAAAGTTATTCGTTTTCTAATTGTTTTTTATAGTCGTCTATATTGGCTTTAATGTCGTCATCCAATTCTGGTTCGCGGATATCATCATATTTTTTTAGCGTATCTAATAGAATTTTAGCTACAATATATCGTGCTGTTGGTTTATCATCAGATGGCACTACAAACCATGGCGCATGCGGTTTTGTAGTTCTTGAAATAGCATCTTGATAACAATCTTGATAATGCTTCCAAAGTTTACGTTCTTCCAAATCTCCAGGCGAAAATTTCCAATGCTTATTAGGTTTATCAAGTCTTCTTAATAATCTATCTTTTTGTTCTTCTTTTGAAATATTTAGAAAGAATTTGAAAATAATGGTACCATTTTCAGCAATCGTCTTTTCAAAATTATTGATTTGCTCGAAGCGCTTATCCCAAAAAGCATCATCAATATCATTTAAATATAGAACATCTGGTAAGTTTTCATTCAAAATATATTCTGGGTGAACACGTGTAACTAGTACGTTTTCATAATGTGTTCTATTAAAAACACCAAACTTACCACGTGCTGGTAAGGCAATATAATGACGCCATAAATAGTCGTGTTTCAGCTCTAAATCTGTTGGTGTTTTAAAACTGTGCACCACGACACCTCTGGCATTAAGTTCCTTAAAAACTTCGCGAATCATACTGTCTTTTCCAGCTGTATCCATACCTTGAATACAGATAAGAACGGCATATTTTCCATGCGCATACATGGCGTTTTGAATATCGGCTAAATCTTTACAAACTTCCTGAAGTTCGTTTTCAATTTTATTTTTATTTTCCTTTAGATTATATGTAGTGCTTAATTCTTTTAGTTGAACATCAGCATTGACCTTAAAGTCATTGATATTTAATTTCTTCATATTTGAAATCTACCTTAAACTAATTACTGTAAATATACTAATATCATAAAATGATGTCAAAAGTTATGGTTTAATTTGCTATTATTGTCCTTCAAGATCATAAAATTATATTTTGCTATTCTTACAATCTAATAACAAAACAGTTTGAAAAACTATACCCTTGCTATCTCCCTTATCATTTTATTTTTATTTCATAATTCCTTTTCTCAAGACAATACACGATTAGACGTCAAGAATTTTGGTATTGATAAACCCAGTGTTCTTTCTACCAACACCTTCGGATTGTTCTTTATGCGATTAGAAGGAAATTTCAGAACGCAAAAACGTGATAAATTAAGCATAGATATTAGCATTAGTAGCGGTAATATTTGGGCGCAGCCATTAACGGTATATATTCCAAATTTGGAAGCGGATAGAAATTATGTGAGTCAATTTCCTTGGCATAATCGGGAATTTAGAGTGGATGTTGAAGATCTAGACGCTAAAACTGTTGAAATTCAGAACGATGGTGTTATTAAAGAATTCAAAGCGCGTGTGAATATTCCAATAAATGAGAAATCAGAAATTCTACTGTCTGCTAAATCCTTTTTGTTAACTGGTGGGAATTCCATTTTCACAATCTTAACAAGTGATAGTTTTATTGAAAATTTTCATGACAAAATTGCTGGTGGAGACGATCCTTTTGACAGAGGACTTTACCCGTATGATCAAGCTAAAATTCGTTATAAGGATAGAAATGATAATGTGATGGAGATTAATAAAAACGATTTTGTTTTTAGTGGAATTGAGGCCACTTATTATTATTATCCTCAAATGGAAAAACTAAACAATAAGGGTTACTATTTGAATTTTGGTGGTCATTTAGGGGTAAATACCTCAAAATATAATAGCTCGACCGATTTAGGTTTAAGTGGAAATATTTTAAAAACATTTAGCTACAAAACGAATAAACATTTTAATGTAGGTATTAGTATAGGTGGTGTGTATAAAGATGCTGTTGAATTTGGTAAAAATCAGTTAGAGTTTGGTACAAATGCGTCTATTGGTTTCTTGGAATCTAGTTTTGAATATAAGCTTGTTACACAATCAAAATTCACACATTCTTTTGGTCTAGATTTTTATATGCAGACACCATTGAACCAGAAAAATGAATATGATTATATGATTCCTACCAAAAATGGCACATCTGTACAAGGTTGGAATATAGGCAATGAAAGCCTGTATAATATGAATAATTACTGGACGTTCTTTTATTCATTTAGCCGAAAGCAAACCTTTACTTTTTATATCCAACAGGATTTTACCGTTAATAACAATCCCGATATCCAAACGGGTATTAATGTCCAGATTCCATTTTAATTATTTACTTGCAAACATTTTCACATCATCTTCACTAATTTCTTTTTCACCAAGAATAATTAATCGTTCTACAACATTACGAAGTTCTCGGATATTTCCTGTCCAATCATACTCTTGAAGTTGTTTGATGGCCTTATCTGAAAACGATTTTTTAACCGTTCCATGTTCGATAGATATTTTTTCAGAAAAATAATCGATTAACAATGGTATATCTTCTCGTCTATCATTTAAAGACGGTACTTGAATAAGAATAACCGCTAATCTGTGATATAAATCTTCGCGGAAACGACCTTCAGCTATTTCTTTTTTTAAATCCTTATTCGTTGCTGCTACAACACGGACATCTACTTTTATATCCTTATCATTACCAACACGCTGAATTTTATTTTCCTGAAGTGCTCGAAGAACTTTAGCTTGAGCAGATAAACTCATATCGCCAATTTCATCTAGAAAAATAGTGCCTCCATTGGCCGTTTCAAATTTTCCAGCACGATCTTTTACTGCACTTGTAAAGGCACCTTTTACGTGACCAAACAACTCGCTTTCTATTAATTCTGATGGAATTGCGGCACAATTTACCTCAACCAAATTACCATTAGAGCGTTCGCTTTTTTGATGTAACCAATGGGCAACCAATTCTTTTCCAGTTCCGTTGGGACCTGTTATAAGCACGCGAGCATCTGTTTGGGCTACTTTTTCTATCATATCCTTAATATGAGAAATAGCAGCACTTTCGCCTATCATTTCATAATTTTTACTGACTTTCTTTTTCAGCATTTTATTTTCAACCACCAATACTTTAGTATCTAAAGCAATCCTTACGGTGTTCAATAAGCGGTTTAAATCAGGTGGTTTGGAGATATAGTCAAAGGCGCCTAAACGCATGGTATTAACGGCTGTATCTAAATCGCCATGACCTGAAATCATAACAATTGGAATTTCTGGTTTAATTTTCTTTGCAGCTTCTAATACATCTACACCATCCATTTTTGGCATTTTAATATCACAAAAAACGAGATCAAAATCATCATTTTTTATTTTTTCTAAACCTTCTAAACCATCTTCAGCTTCTTCTACTTGATATGTATCATTTTCTTCTGAAAGAATTTTAACAAGCACACGCCTAATGGCTGCTTCATCTTCAATGACTAATATTTTTGGCATAACTATTTACTCTTTTTTTCAATAATATGAATATCTCTTTGTGGAAATGGAATAGAAATATTGTTTTCTCTAAATAGTCTATCTATTTCGAAACGAATATCACTTTTTGGAAATTGTGCTTTAAAACTGTCTTTTATGGTAAAAACAACTTTAAAGTTTAATGAGCTATCTCCAAAATCCGTAAACAAAATCGTTGTTTCTGCTGTATCTAAAACTTCAGAATGAGAATTAGCCGCCTTCATTAAAAGTTTTTTAACTAACTGAACATCGCTTCCATAAGCTACACCTACGGAAACGCTTTCTCGTGTGGAAACACCATTTTGTGTCCAGTTGTATAAGCTATTGGTAAGGTATAAATGATTGGGAATAACCAATACTTTATTATCAATAGTTACAGCTCTTGTGGTACGCAGTTTAATTTCTTCAACACGACCAACTTTGTCTTCAATTTCAATAATATCACCAACATGTAAACTCTGATCTATAAGAATAAAAACACCTGAAATAATGTCTTGAAAAAGCGTTTGAAGTGCTAAACCAATACCAATTAATAAGGCGGCAGATGCAGCAAAAATAGCAGTTACATTAATGCCAACAGAATCAAAAACAATGAGCATAACCACTAAATAAACCAACCATCTAGCAAATGAAAAAACGGTATTAAATTTAGCTCTATCTGCTAAAGGCAGATGTTTGGTATACAGCCTGCGGATAAAATTTAACACAACAGTTGTTACCACATAAATTATTAATACTAATAATACGAGACCAACGGTTATATCAATCGGGTTTTTATCGCTTCCGAATTGAAATCCTAAATTCAAAAAATCTAAAAAAGACTCCCAAATACTGCTTTCGGTTACTACTTCTTCTATATTTTCTAACTTATTTTGCATCTCAATTTTAATATTTAATCCATTTTAAAATCTCTTTATAACTCGGTTTTTTGCCATACATTAATATACCAACCCTATAAATTTTTGCAGCAAACCAAACTGTAAACATAAAAGTACCTATTAGAATTACCAATGATACTATTTGTTGCCAAATTGGAACGCCAAACGGAATCCGCATAAGCATGACAACAGGCGATGTAAATGGTATAAACGAGAAAATAGTTGATATGGTGCCATGTGGATCTTCTATTACAGTAAAAAAACCAATATAAACAGCCAAAATTAAAGGCATTAATATAGGAAACAAAAATTGTTGTGTATCCGTTTCATTATCCACGGCTGCACCAATGGCTGCATATAATGAGCTATACAACAAATAGCCACCTATAAAAAATAGTAAAAATGCAATAATTAAATTGGTGAGTGGTAAATTATAAAAAGCGGCTATGCCATTTTGAACCAAATCTGGTATGGCAGCTTCATTTCCTACTTGAGTTAATAGTTGGCCTGATGGTGATGCTTGCATTAAATCAATACCCAAAATTGCTGAGACAATGGTTAATAATAAACCACCTAAAATAATCCAAATTACAAATTGTGTTACACCTGCTAATGATGTTCCAATAATTTTACCAAGCATTAATTGTAAAGGTTTAACGGACGATATGATGATTTCTATAATTCGACTTGTTTTTTCTTCAATAACACTTCGCATAATCATGTTTCCATAAATAATGATAAACATAAACAATAAATAACCTGCTGCTCCACCAAAAATCAGTTTTACAATACTATCAATTTTTGATGTTTTTTCGCCAGTAAAACTTTCTTGAGCAATTGCAATGTCAACTTTTGATGTTTTTATTTTTTCAATATCTACACCTTGGCTTTCCAATTTTAAATCGGTTAACTGCTTTTCTAATTTGCTTTCTAATGTGCTTATTACGGATATGGATGGTGACTCTTCCGAATAAAACTTAACCCCTTTACTTACTGTATTTAAATCATTAAAATCACCTATATATAGCAACCCATAATTTTCTTGAACTTGAGTTAGTTTTTTAGCATCTTCTAACGAAAGCTGATCCAAAATAAGATATTTCGTGTTTTTGGTGTTTTCGAAAATTGACGCTATTTGTCCAGATTCATCCAAGATTGAAATAGTGCGTTCAGAATTGTTATTTATTTGAGATAAATAAGCCACAACCGCAACTAACCCTATCATAATCATCGGACTTAAAAACGTCATGATTATAAAAGACTTATTTTTTACTTTTGTAAAATACTCGCGTTTTATAATAAGTGGTAAGTGGTTCATAACTAATTATTATTTACGGCTTGAATAAAAATATCGTTCGCGCTTGGAATTAATTCAACAAAATGCGAAACTTCTCCTCTACTGGTTAAAAAACTTAATAGATCATTAGGAGATTGATGTTCAGATAATTTAATATTTCGTTTTAATTCATTCCCTAATGTTTTAAAACTGGTAGGTGTAACTGTAAATTTATCTTGTAATTCTTTAGCTAAAGCAACTTCGTTGGATGTTCGAATGCCAATTTCATACGTATTTGTTTTAAACTGTTTTTTAATATCATGTAATTTACCGTCTAATATTTTATTGGACTGATGAATTAACGCAATATGGTCACACAATTCTTCTACGGATTCCATACGGTGTGTTGAAAAAATAACCGTTGCACCATTATCTCGGAGTCGTAAAATTTCATCTTTAATAACTATGGCATTAATAGGATCAAAACCTGAAAAAGGTTCATCAAAAATCAACAGTTTGGGCTCATGTAAAACAGTTACAATAAACTGTACTTTTTGAGCCATTCCTTTGGAAAGTTCTTGTATTTTCTTGTTCCACCAATCCCCAATATCCAACCTGTCAAACCAATATTTCAGGCGCTTTTTTGCTTCTGTTTTACTTAAGCCTTTAAGTTGCGCTAGATATAAAGCCTGTTCACCAACTTTCATAGATTTGTAAAGACCACGTTCTTCTGGCAAGTACCCAATATCTGTAACATGATGGGCTTGTAAGGGTTCATTATCCAACAAAACATGACCAGAATCTGGCATAGTTATTTGATTAATAACCCGAATAAGGGTTGTTTTTCCTGCACCATTAGGACCCAAGAGCCCAAAGATACTTCCTTGTGGCACAGCAATAGAAACATTATTTAAAGCTGTATACTCTCCAAATTTTTTAGAAACGTTGTGAGCCTCTAATAAGTTACCCATATTTGATTGTTACTTAAATGAAATGAATGTAAAGATATTAAATGTAATACTGCTTTCCGAAATTAATAAAAAAGAAATTTACAAGTCATATTAAAAACAAAACCCATCCTAAAACTTACGTTAAAGGATGGGAAAAAATTGCTATGAAAAAGAAAAATTATTACTATGAATCATAGTAATAACCCAAATATAGTAATTTTTCTTAAACAAAAGCAGAAAGACTACAATTAACTTATTTCTTAAACTATAAATCCGCCTTAAAGGCTTATTTATAGTACATAATTTTATTTTTTAAGAAAACATATCTTTTACTTTTTCAAAAAAAGATTTATCGCCTACTTCTGGCTTCGGCTCAAAATGCTCATCATCACGCATGGAATCAAAAAAGTCTTTTTGCTCTTTACTAAGTGTTTTTGGTGTCCAAACATTTACATGAACTAGTAAATCACCTTTTCCATAACCATTAATGGATGGAATACCTTTACCACGGAGCCTTAAAATTTTTCCAGATTGCACACCTGCATCAATTTTAATTCTTACTTTTCCAGTTACAGTATCTATTTCTTTTGAAGTTCCTAAAACCGCATCTGGCAAACTAACGTATAAATCGTAGTGTAAATTATCTCCTTCTCGCTGAAGTGATGCATGTGTTTCTTCTTCAATTGCCACTAATAAATCGCCTGAAATTCCATTTCCAGGAGCTTCATTACCTTTTCCAGTAACTTTTAGTTGCATACCTTCAACAACACCTGCCGGAATTTTAATGGATACGGTTTCTTCTTTTACAAGCATACCTTGTGCATCCGCTTCATTTGGCTTTTTATCTATTGTTTGTCCAGCTCCACCACATGTTGTACAAGTTGTGGCTGTTTGCATACGCCCTAATATAGTATTGGTTACACGCATAACTTGTCCAGCTCCATTACAAGTAGAACAGGTTTTATAGGTTGTTCCTGGCGCTTGAACTTTTCGTCTAACTTTAACTTTTTTCTCAACACCATTTGCTATTTCTTCCAGTGTTAATTTTACGCGAATACGCATGTTGGTACCTTTAACGCGACGTTGTCCGCCACCTCCAAAGCCACCACTAAAGCCAGAAAATCCGCCGCCACCTCCAAAGCCACCTCCGAAAATATCGCCAAATTGGCTGAATATGTCATCCATATTCATATTACCACCACTAAAGCCACCAGCGCCATCAAAGGCTTGATGTCCAAATTGGTCGTAACGTGATTTCTTATCTGCGTTACTTAATATTTCGTAAGCTTCAGCTGCTTCTTTAAACTTCGTTTCTGCTTCGCTATTATCAGGATTTTTATCTGGATGATATTTTAATGCCATTTTCCGATACGCCTTTTTTATTTCAGCTGCATCTGCATTTTTACCAATCCCTAAAACCTCGTAATAATCTTGTTTTGCCATATTATTGTCCTATTACTACTTTTGGAAATCTAATTATTTTATCACCTAATTTGTACCCTTTTTCTACAACGTCTATAATTTTTCCTTTTAAAGCGTCATTAGGTGCTGGTATTTGTGTAATTGCTTCATGATTATCTGCGTTGAAATGATCACCAGCCTGCAAGTCCATAAGTTCTAGACCTTTATTTTCTAGTGTGTTTTTAAACTTGTTTTTAATAAGTTCTACACCCTTCAATAAATCTTTTTCTTTAGTTTTTGCTATTTCAGTATATGCACGATCAAAATCGTCTAAAACTGGCAATAATGCAACTATAACCTCTTGACTTGCTGTTTTAAATAACTCACTACGCTCTTTGGCAGTCCGTCTTTTATAATTCTCAAATTCAGCAAATAGTCTTAAAAACTTATCTTTCTCTTCTGCTAAAGAGTCTGTTAACTGTTCCTCAACAGTTCGTGAATCTTCAGAAGTTTCTTCTGTATTATGTATTGTTTGCTCGTCTACCTGCTCATTTGCAGTGTCGTTGTTTTTTTCTTTCTTACTCATCTTGTATCTCTATTTTTAAAATACCTTAAGTGGATGGCAAAAGTACTGCCATTATCCTTAAAATGTCAAAATGTCACTAAAATAATTTAATATTTATTTAAACAAATTTAAATCTGAATCAACTATTTTTGCACCTTAATACTAAAACAAATTAAAACTATGAAAAATCGTTTTTTAACAATCTTAACATTAGCACTGGTAGTAACTTTTGCAAGTTGTAAAGATAAAGCACAAGAAGCTGAAACTACAGAAGCAGAAGCAGCAGCAGAAGTAACTGAAGTTTCTACAAAATATTTAGTGGACACAGAAGCTTCAACCATTATGTGGAAGGGTTTCAAACCAACTGGTTCTCACGTTGGAAATATTAAGATTGAAAGTGGTGTGTTTACTATGAATGGTGACGCTATTGAAAGTGGAAGTTTTTTAATTGATATGGCGTCTATTAACGTAACGGATATTCCTGCTGAAGATGAAGGTAACGCTAAATTAGCTGGTCATTTAAAAAGTCCAGACTTTTTTGACGTTGAAGCTTTTCCAGCATCTGCTTTTGAAGTAACTGGTTTTACTTCTGAAAATGGTAAAATGATGTTATCTGGAAATCTTAAAATGAAAGATGTTGAGAATAACATTTCTATTCCTGTAATGGTTTCTGAAAACAATGATACAATTACAATAACAAGTGAAAGCTTTTCTGTAGATCGTTCAAAATGGAATATCAAATATGGTTCAAAATCATTTTTTGATGATTTAGGTGATAAATTCATCAATGATGATATGGAATTACAAATTAAAATTACTGCTAATAAAGCGTAATTATTTTTTGTAAATAACATTAAAAATCCGCTACAAATTGTAGCGGATTTTTTTATACTTTTTACACAAGTAAATCTTGGAGAGCAGGATTAATATTAACAAACTGGAACTGAAAACCAGCTTCTTCTATTTTTTTACTACTCACGCGTTGACTTTCAAACAACAATATATGCATGTCGCCTAATATCAACTTCATGAGGGATTTTGGGATATTGGGCAAAAAAAGAGGTTTATTTAAAACACTAGCAACCGCTTTTGTTAATTCGGAATTTGTAACAGGGTTTGGGGCAACACCATTGGTAATGCCCTCAATTTTATTATTTAACACATACATAAAAATGCTTGCCAAATCTGCAATATGAATCCATGATTGCCATTGATTACCACTTCCAAAAGCAGCACCAGCACCAAACTTAACAGGTTTAACTATTTGTGGTAATGCACCTTCTTCCCTATCTAAAACCAAACCGATACGAACTTTCGATACCAAAACATCCAGCTCCACGAATGTGTCTGTCATGTCTTCCCATTTATCAACAACCTGCCCCAAAAAACTAGCGGAAATGGCAGTCGTTTCTTCATCATAATAATTAGTTAATGAGTCGGGATAAATACCAATAGCACTTGCGGAAATAACGTGTTTAACAACGTGATTTTCTTTTGTTAATGTGTCTTTAATTAAGCGAAGCGTATCCAACCTACTATTTAAGATAACATTTTTATAAGCTGCTGTCCAGCGGTTTGAAATAGACGCACCCGCTAAATTGATAATAACTTCTACACCATCTAAACATGCTATATCTATTTCTTTTTTGGTCGGATTCCAATAAAATCCTTTGAAGTTATCTTGCTGTTTGATTTTTTCTTTGGAAGTCGTTAGATAATGCACCGTCATGTTTTGTTTATGACATTCCGCAACTATTGCTTTACCAACTAAACCAGTAGCTCCCGTAATTAAAACCTTCATAAATAATTTTTATATAAAGATACACATTAGCCTACGTAATTGAATTGTTTTTAAAGAAGGTTTAACAGATTTCTTGAAAGTTTACGCACATGAAAAGTAAGTTTTCTAAACTATGAGATTTACTTATAGAAAAAAGGGTTTACAATTAAAAAAAATGAACCTAAAATATTATAATTTAGATGCTCA